>ERZ1023492.43-NODE-43-length-57451-cov-7.023695_pt1 | contig 57451 bp, 45 predicted proteins | sample MGYA00380541_ERZ1023492 | MGnify/ENA primary metagenome ERZ1023492 (study PRJEB33173, sample SAMEA4830351) | metagenome | study: EMG produced TPA metagenomics assembly of the PRJEB25223 data set...
GACATTTTTCATTATTTTTCTCTTGTAATTCTAAACTTAACTAAACTACTCTTCATATAATTTAAAGAATATAAAATCGGATTATTTTGTTCATCAAAATGAGTAACCTTAAGTAACATTAATCCTTCATGTGGTGAGGCATTTAGCATTTCTGAAATATGCGGTTCATAATTAACCGCTTCTAAATCAGTTTCAGCAAAAGTGACTGTATGTCCTGTAGCATGTTTAATTGCATTTAACATTGATCCATTACTTTCTTGATATCCTGTACATGTTAAATAGTCCTTTGCAATCTTGTCTAAACAATAAACTACTGGTTCATGATTAGCAGTTTTCAATCTTTCTATAATAGTTACTGGTTGTTTCTCATTAATACCTAAACGTTTAGCATCTAATAACGTTGCAGGTTGTTCATCAAAGTTTAAATATTCTGTACCAGATTGATAACCAGCACTGTTAATCATTTCAGTAATACTAATTAATTCATTTAATGGATAAAAGAAAGGGGGCAGTGATTTGACACTGGTACCCTCTTCAAAATTATCTACAACTACTTGTTCAGTAATTAATTCTCCTATACCTTCATAAACATCGTCTGTTTTAATATTGAGTTCACGAGCAATAGCTAAATTACTTGGTAATTTACTACCAAACTCCAATTCTCCAGACTTAATTTTGTTTAGAATATATTGTTTCACTCTATAAATAGCATTCATTTCCGCCATAATTACACCTCATCTTTATCAATATCAACTAAAATTTGTCTTGGTTTACTACCTTTTTGTGGACCAATAACTTGGTTTCTTTCAAGATCATCCATCAGTCGTGATGCTCGGTTATACCCAATTCTAAACTGTCTCTGTAATAAAGATGTACTTGCTTTTTGTTTTTCAATTACAAATAAATAGGCTTCATCATATAAGGCATCTTCACTTTTCATTTCTGACTTATCTACTGGTGCATCAGGTTCCATTTCTTTGACATAATTTGCTTGTTGTTGCTCAACAACATAGTTAACTACATCTTGGACTTCTTGGTCGCTTAAGAATGCACCTTGTATTCTTGTTTTAGTTGAATCTCCATTTCCAACGTACAACATATCACCTTTACCTAATAATTTTTCAGCTCCACCAGATCCAATGATTGTTCTTGAGTCTGTTTGAGAACTTACAGCAAAGGCAATTCTTGATGGAATATTATTTTTAATAATACCTGTAATAACATCCACTGATGGTCTTTGTGTTGCAACGATTAAATGTATACCAGCTGCACGAGCCATTTGTGTAATACGTTGAATTGCATTTTCCACTTCTTTACCAGCTACCATCATCAAGTCAGCTAATTCATCGACAATGACGACGATATAAGGTAATTCAGCTTGTTTTTCATCTAATTCTTTATTTTGTTTTCTAATAAATTGATTGTAACCCTCAATGTTTCTAGTTGATGAATGTTGGAATAAATCGTAACGTCTCTCCATTTCAGCCACTATTTTTTCCAATGCTTGTGCTGCTTTATGTGGATTAGTTACAACTGGTATTAATAAATGTGGAATACCATTGTATACATTTAATTCTACCATTTTTGGATCAATCAGCATAAGTTTTACTTCATGGGGTTTCGCGTTTAATAATAAGCTTGTAATGATTCCATTAATACATACTGATTTACCACTACCGGTAGATCCTGCTACCAACAAGTGAGGCATTTCATTTAATTGAATGGTAATAGGGTCTCCTGAAATATCTCTACCCAAACCTACTTCTAATTTATCATTAGAAGGAAATTTTTCTTCTAAAACTTCTTTGAGTGCCACAAGTGAAATTTTATCATTTGGAACTTCTATCCCAACTGCTGAACGACCTGGGATTGGTGCTTCTATTCGTACATCTTTAGCTGCTAACGCTAAAGCAATATCATTATGCAAATTTACTATTTTATTGACTTTAACACCTTGTGCTGGCTGTACCTCATATTGTGTTACTGCTGGCCCTATTTTAATTTGCGTCACTTTTGCATCAACACCAAAGTTTTTCATCGTAGATTCTAGAACTTGTCCTTTTCTTTTCACTTCTGCTTTTGAAGTCGATTGTTTTTGTGTAGGGTGGTTTAATAATGATAATGGTGGTACTACATAAGCTGCATTCATCTCTTCTCCAGCTTCTGAAATAGAATTTTCATTAGCATCATTATCACTAGACTGTTGATAATTTTCTGGCTCATCTGCTGTTGATGGTTGTGAAGTGTTCTGAATGTCATTTGCCATTGGTGATACTTGTTCTGAGTCATTGCTAAATGATCGTTTTTTTCGTCTAGATGGCGTGGGTTCTTGCTCAGAATCACTGTGCCCATAAATAGGAATATCACTATCTTGAGGTGCTTCTGGTAAATCTGAGACATCTTTAATTTCTTCTTTATCTTTTGTACGATGTCGTTTGTCTATTCTTTCAGCTTTATCTTTAGCTCTTTGTTCTTTAGTTGATTTTTTGACTTCACGTTTTTCTTTTAAATTTTGAGTGGCTGAAATACTCGATGTTCTAATATTTTCAAAAACTTTTTTAGTTACATCTCTATGGCGTAAATTGAATAATAAAATAATACTTGAAACAACAAGTAAAACAGTAATGATAAATACGCCAATAATAGAAATAAGTGGAATAAATAACTCTAATAAATAGTATCCAATTAAGCCCCCACCAAAATTAGGAAAGTGACTATGTTTGTATGATTGATAAACGTATGATAAAACGGGTTCTCTTTCAGATACGACGCCTTTACTAAAGTGATAATATAGTTGAGAAATAAATAATAATGCTACTTGTAAAGTAATAGTTCCTACCGTACGTCTTGTTTTAGGAATTTTTTTAGAATATGTGATAAATCCTGTTGCTAATAATATTAATATATATGTTAAATAACGACTCATTCCGACAAAATAATTAAAGAAACTATCTATCATTCTTCCAACGATGCCTAATTGAAAAGCACCTAAAATGACTAAAATAACCACAATGATAGCAATAATATATCTTAATGGACTCTCCGTTTGCTTTTTCTTTGTGGTTGATTTCTTTCTAGTTGTATTCGATTTTTTCTTTGTCGGCGATTTTTTCTTTGCTTGTGGCAAATTCGTACACCTTCTTTTTTAATCTTTCGTATGTATCGTATTGATTTAAAGTTTTATTAAATAAGATGAAAGAGGTAAGGACGTCACACACATAATAGAACATCTGTATGATACAACGAATCTATCTTGATACAGATTCGCATTTCAACATTTGTCTATTGAAGTCTGTAGTGATTGACATACTTAAACTACAAACAACGTGAGTTTGTCCCAACCTCTTTAGTTTATTTTATAATGATTATATTTCAGATATAACTGGAATAATCATTGGACGACGTTTTGTACTTTCGAAAAGTAATTTACTAATTTTATCTCTCATGTTTTGTTTGATTTCTGACCATTCAATTCGTTTCTCTTGTAAGCCAGCTTCTACAATTTCTCGCACTTTTTCTTCAGCTTCTTTTAATAATTCTTCGCTTTCTCGTACATAAACAAAGCCTCTTGACTGAATTTCAGGACCAGCAGCAATTCTACGGTTTTTAGGGTCTAGCGTTACGACAGCAATAAAAATACCATCTTCAGCTAATAAATGACGATCTCTTAATACAATATTACCGACATCTCCTACACCAATACCATCAATTAATACATTGCCAGAATGTACTTTTTCATTTAATACCATATTCTTGCCATCGTAATTGATGACATCCCCTTTTTCAACTAGGAAAATCTTTTCAGGAGCAACGCCTGCTTCAGCAGCTAACTTAGCATGTGCAATTTGCATTTTGAATTCACCTTGAACTGGTACAAAGTATTCTGGTTTCATGATGTTGATCATCATTTTTAACTCTTCCATGCAACCATGACTTGACGCATGTATTTTTTTATTATTTGGAATAATATGTGCACCAGCACGTACTAATTCATTTAATGTATCAGCTATAATGACTTCCATATTTGCAGATGCAGTAATCGCTAAGAAAACTGAATCACCTTTTTCGATGTTCATAATTTTATGTTTTTGTTGAGCCATTTGACTTAATGCTTCTACAGGTTCACCTTGCATTCCTGTCGCAATAATGATGACTTCATTTTTCGGATAATTTTCGACTTCGCTAATTGGAATAAGTAAGTCTTTAGGAATATCGAAATATCCCATTTTGCGTGCGATATTAAATGAACTTTCTAATGAACGACCTAAAAATGAGACTTTTCGATTCAATTGGCTAGCAATATTTAACACTTGTTGAATTCTTATAAAATTCGATGCATAACATGATACAATCAAACGACCTTTAACTTTGGCAAATGCATCATACATATGATGTTCGATGACATTTTCAGGTGTATTGTATCCCGGCTTTTCTGCTTCTGTAGAATCACTAATTAATGCAAATACGCCTTCTTCACCAATTTCCGCCATACGTTTGAAATCTGGAGAATATTGGCCTCTTAAACTTTGGTCAAATTTAAATTCGCCAGTATAAACAATTGATCCATATGAAGTATGAATACAAATTCCTAAACTATCAGGAATGCTGTGTGTAGTATTAAAGAAACTAATATTCACATTTTTAAAACGCATCACAGATTCATGATTTACTGAATAGTAACGTACTTTTTTATTAATATTTCTAGACTTCATATTCTCTTTAACAAGTGCAATTGTTAATTTCGAACCATACACAGGCGCATCAACCTGTTCTAAAATATAACTTACAGCACCCATTGCATGCTCGTGTCCATGTGTAAGGAATATCCCTTTTAACTTTTCTTTATTTTCAATGACATATTGAATGTCTGGTATTACTATATCTACACCTAACATTTCATCTTCTGGAAACATTAAGCCTGCATCTAGCATAAACATTTCATCGTCTACTTCAACGATATACATATTTTTCGCAATTTCTCCAACACCACCAAGTGGTATGATGCGAATGTCTTTGTTTTTTTTCTTTATTAAACTCAAAATGTTACCTCCTATAATTAATCCCCGTCCATATATAAACTCACCATTTATTATAAGTTAAAATTTGCTTGATGTACACTATTAATGCACGTCATGACTCTATATTATAATAGGATATTTGAATTCTTTGTATGAACTAAAAAAAGATTGGAAACCTTTATTTGGTTTCCAATCTTGTAAGATATAATTATTTTTCATTAATCGCTTTATGAGATGCATTAACGCGGCCTTGTTTATCAATTTCAGTTACTTTAACTTCGATTGAATCACCTAATTTTAATACATCTTCAACTTTATTAATACGCTCAGTTGAAATTTGTGAGATGTGTAATAACGCATCTTTTCCAGGGAACAATTCTACAAAGGCACCATATTTTTCAATACGTTTAACTTTAGCATTATATACTTGACCAACTTCTGCTTCACGAGTGATTTCTTCAATAATTTCACGTGCGCGATCAATCATTTCTTGATCTACAGCACCAATGAATATTTGACCATCTTGTTCGATATCTAATTTAACGCCTGTTTCATCAATGATTTCATTGATTTTTTTACCACCAGGTCCGATTACGTCTCTAATTTTTTCAGGTTTAATATTCATAGTAACCACTTTAGGTGCATAGGCACTTAATTCGTTTCTTGGTTGATCAATTGTTTGTAACATATGATCCATAATCGCTAAACGGCCTTGACGTGCTTGTTCTAAAGCTTCTTCAATTACTTCACGTGTTAAACCATCAATTTTTATATCCATTTGGATTGCAGTAATACCATCTTTAGTACCTGCTACTTTAAAGTCCATATCACCTAGTGCGTCTTCCATACCTTGGATATCAGTTAAAATAGTATAACTATCTTCACGTGTAACTAATCCCATTGCAATTCCGGCAACTGGTGCTTTGATTGGTACACCGGCATCCATTAGCGCTAATGTTGAACCACAAATTGAAGCTTGTGATGATGAACCATTAGATTCTAATACTTCACTTACAATTCGCACAGTATAAGGGAAGTCCGATGTATCCGGAATAATATATTTAAGTGCTCTTTCACCAAGGGCACCGTGACCAATTTCACGACGACCTGGTGCTCTTACAGGTCCAGTTTCACCTACAGAGAAGTTAGGGAAATTATAGTGATGCATGAAGCGTTTTTCTTCTTCAGGTCCAAGACCATCAATTAACTGATAATCTCCAAGGGCACCTAATGTTAAAACAGATAACGCTTGTGTTTGACCACGAGTGAATAAGCCTGAGCCGTGCGCTCTTGGTAAAAGTCCTACTTCCGATTCTAACGGACGGATTTCATCAGGTTTACGACCATCTGGACGTATTTTTTCGTCTGCAATCAAACGTCTAACTTCTTCTTTAACTAAATCATTTAAAATAGCATATACTTCTTTGATTAACGCTTCATTATCAGGATCTTCTTCATCAATAAATTCAGCAACAATATCTTCTTTTAATGTGTCTAAATTAATGTCACGTTGTTGTTTATCAAAAGTTAATACTGTATCTTTTAATCCTTTAGCTTCAGTTAATGATTTAACTTTTTCAACAAGTTCTTCATCTCTTTCAACTGGAATAAATTCTTGTTTTTCCGGTTGAATATAATCAATGATTTCTTGTTGGAAAGCGACTAATCGTTTAATTTCGTCATGACCAAAGAAGATTGCCTCAAGCATTTCACTTTCTGTAATTTCACTCGCACCTGCTTCAACCATATTAACTGCATCTTTATGGCCTGCTACTTCTAAATCTAAACGTGATACTTCTTTTTCAGCAACAGTCGGATTAATCACATACTTGCCATCTACATATCCTACATTCACACCTGCTATAGGCCCCAAGAATGGAATATCAGACACACTTAAAGCCATTGAAGAACCAATCATAGCGGCCATTTCGGGTGAGCAATCAGGATCAGCACTAAGAACAATATTCATAATTTGAACATCGTGCTTATAACCTTTAGGAAACAATGGACGTATTGGTCTATCTATTAAACGTGCAGTTAATGTTGCGTCATCTCCTGGACGTCCTTCTCTTTTTTTAAATCCTCCAGGGATCTTACCTGCAGCGTACATTTTTTCTTCATAATTAACTGTTAATGGGAAAAAGTCACCATCACGTGGTTCCTTAGAAGCTGTAGCAGTTGATAAGACAACTGTATCACCATAACGTACTAAAACAGCACCGTTAGCTTGTTTGGCTAATTGTCCTGTCTCAATTGTTAATGATCTGCCAGCCCACTCAGTTTTAAAAACTTTCTTCTCTTGAGACATTATGAATCTCCTCTCTAAATTCTATTATCTATATCATATCATTTATTACATTTAATTTATATTAGTTCTTATTTGTTAGACAATAAAAAAAGGAAAGTACCAATCGAATGGTGCTTTCCTAATTTATTATTAAGATTAACGACGGATACCTAAAGATTTGATTAATTCACGGTAACGTTGAATATCTTTACCACGTAAGTAGTTTAATAAGTGTCTACGACGACCAACCATTTTTAATAATCCACGACGTGAATGGTGATCTTTTTTGTGCTCACGTAAATGCTCGTTTAATGCAGAGATTTCTGCAGTTAAAACAGCGATTTGTACTTCTGGAGAACCAGTGTCTGTTTCGTGAGTGCGGTATTCTTTAATTAATTCATTTTTACGTTCTTGTGAAATTGCCATTGTCAATTTCCTCCTTTAATTTGTATACTCCTTTATCCGAGTTAGGCGTCGGAGTCTCGACCTACTAAGAAAAAGGTTGTCTCTTAAACAAGTCAGTCTTGTTTTAATCAACTTTATATATTATATGATACATCGTCGCCAAAATCAACAGATAATAAATATTTAGCACGCGCTTTGTCATCATTCATCTGCTCTACTAATGGATCAATGCCATCAAATTTTATTTCAGGGCGTAGGAAATGGTGCCAGTAAACCACTACTCGTTCGCCATAAATATTTTCATCGAAATCAAAAATATTAACTTCAATGACAACTTCTGCTTTTGCTGGATCATGGAAAGTTGGTTTAACACCAACGTTTGCAACGCCTCGATATAATTTTTGTTCGGTGCCAATTTCCATACTTACTGCATAAACACCCTTTTTTGGTAACAAATAATCATCACTTGGATGAACATTAGCAGTTGGGAATCCAATTGTTCGTCCACGTTTTTCACCTTGAACAACAGTACCTTTAATTTTATATAAGTAACCTAATTCCTCATTTGCTTTTTGCAGTTCACCGCTTTGTAATGCGTCTCTAATCGCTGTAGTAGAAATTTTTTCATCGTCTAATTCTTGTTTGCCCACTATTGTCGTATTAAATGAATCAACCTCATTTAACACGGTCATATTACCTTTACCAAATTTACCAAACGTAAAGTCAAATCCAGCAATAACTTCTTTGACATTATTTTTAATAATATATTCTTCAATAAATTCTTCAGATGTTACATTTGCAAACCTAGATGAGAAATTAATAACGATACAGTAGTCCACATCATGTGAAGCTATCATATCAATTTTGTCTGAAAGTGGTGTTAAGTAAGTCGTTCTTTTACGTTCAGGATTTAACACTACTGATGGATGTGGGTCAAACGTCATAACAGCCTTCTTCAGTCCACGAGATTGCGCCTGTTGATCTAATGTTTGAAAAACTTTATCATGCCCTTTATGCATACCATCAAAGAAACCAAATGCCATCGCAACGTTTTCATTTATTCGTTGGTCATCTTGAATTGGATGGGTAATTTCTATCACTTTCATAATAAATCTCCTTTAATTAAATACTTTTTTAGGTTTTAATTCATCTGGTTTATCTGGATGTACAATGTATATTGCCATTGCTTTTTGAGTAGAATCATCAACAAATACAAATTGGTCATTCGTTATATTTTGAAATTGCTTTTTATAAAACTTTTGACCATTCAAAATACGTTGTTTGATTTGTTCATTATCTATACTGATTTGCGGTAAACCTTTCAAACCATATTCTATAGGAAACAATTTATCTTGTAATGCATCATGCTCATGTAATGAACGTATATCCTCAAGAGTCAGACTTTGTTTAAGGTCAAATCCCCCTGATTGAACACGTGTTAACAACGACATATGTGCTGGCAAACCTAATTTTGCACCTATATCAGTCGCTAATGTTCTAATATATGTTCCCTTACCACAATTTACTGAAATATCAAAATGACATTCGCCATCTTTGAATCTTAAAGGTGATGTACGCGCAATATGTTTAATCGTTACTTTTCTCACTGGACGTTCTACAGTTTCATTTTTGCGTGCATACTCATATAACCTTTTCCCTTTAACTTTAACAGAAGAGTACATTGGTGGAATTTGTTCTATAGTACCTTCAAAACGTTTAATAATATCATCAACTTGAATGTCAGTTAGTTCATTTTCTTCTATTTTTTGATATTCAACTGTTTCGCCTGTCTGATCTTCTGTAGTTGTACTTCTGCCTATTGTTACAGTTGCTTCATAGGATTTACCCATTTCCATAACATAATCGCTCACACGAGTTGCTGAGCCAATACATATAGGTAAGACGCCTGATACTTCAGGATCCAACGTACCCGTATGACCAACTTTTTTAGTTTTAAGTATCTTTCTAAGTTTAAAGACCACATCATGACTGGTTAATCCTCGGTCTTTATATACTGGTAATATACCGTTATACATGGTTTCACACCTTTTATTTTTCAAAATTGATATACTTATTTATTATAACATTTAACTATGAAATTGATGATATTGTTCATACTTTAATATTAAATGATTTTGATATGTATATAGCCTGAGAAACATTTTCCCAGGCTAAAATAAAATGATTATTATTTATCTTGTTTGTGTAAATCTTGGATCATACGTTCGATTTTATTACCATATTCTATTGATTCATCATATTCGAATGATAATTCTGGAATAATTCGTAATCTCATACGTGAGCCAAGTTCAGATTTTATAAATCCTTTAGCTTTATCCAATGCTTTAAAAGTATCATCTACTTCTTTTTGATTACCTAGAACTGTTAAATATACTTTACCTTGAGATAAGTCATTTGTTAATTCAACATCTGTAATTGTAATAAAACCAACTCGAGGATCTTTCACTTTATTATTAACGATATCCATGATTTCTTTCTTCATCTGCTCGCCAACACGTTCTGCTCTCATATTACTCATGATTGTCACCTCTCTTATTCATTATTGTTCAGTTTAAATAAGAGGTGAGACATAAGACAATTCTCTTTTAGAACTATGTTAACTGCTCTAAAAAATCTCGCCTGTCTCAACCTCCAAACATTTTCGTATAATTAACGATTATCTTTTGATTTCAACCATTTCGAACGCTTCAATAATGTCGCCTTCTTTTAGGTCATTATATTTTTCAATCGTAATACCACATTCATAACCTTGTGCTACTTCTTTGGCATCGTCTTTGAAACGTTTTAAGGTATCTAATTCACCTTCAAATTGAACAATACCATCACGAATGACACGTACGCCTGCATTACGAGTAATTTTACCTTCTGTAACATAACTACCTGCAATGGTACCAACTTTAGATACTTTGAATGTTTGACGTACTTCTGCTTGACCAATCACTTGTTCTTCATATTCAGGGTCAAGTAGACCTTTCATAGCTGATTCAATTTCTTCAATAACGTTATAGATAACACGGTGTAAACGCATATCTACGTTTTCTGCTTCAGCTGCACGTTTAGCACCTGCATCTGGACGTACATTGAATCCGATGATAATACCATTTGATGCGTTGGCTAAAGTAACATCAGATTCGTTAATTGCACCTACTGCAGTATGAATAATACGTACATTTACACCTTCTACATCTATTTTCATTAATGATGCTGCTAAAGCTTCTACAGAACCTTGAACGTCACCTTTAATAATAACGTTTAAGTCTTTCATTTCACCTTGTTTCATTTGTTCAAACAAGTTATCTAAGGTAACGTTTTTACTTTCTTGACGTTGTTGAATAACACTTTCTTCATGACGTGCTTCACCAATACGACGTGCTTGTTTTTCATCTTTAAATACTACAAAGCGATCTCCGGCTTGTGGTACATCATTAATACCTGTAATTTCGACTGGTGTTGATGGACCAGCAGTTTTAATACGTTGTCCTAGGTCATTTACCATGGCACGAATACGACCATACGTATTACCTACAACAATTGAATCTCCTTGATGTAAAGTACCATTTTGTACTAGTAATGATGCTGCAGGACCTCTTGATTTATCTAATTCAGCTTCAATCACAGTACCTACTGCTTGTTTTTCAGGATTTGCTTTTAATTCTTGAACTTCTGCAACTAATCCAATCATTTCTAGTAAACTATCGATACCTTCACCACTTAATGCTGATAGTGGTACGAAAATAGTATCGCCACCCCAGTCTTCTGGGATTAAACCGTACTCTGTTAATTCTTGCATTACACGGTCAGGGTTTGCTGTTGGCTTATCTATTTTATTAACTGCAACAATTGTAGGAACATTCGCTTCTTTAGCATGATTAATCGCTTCAATTGTTTGAGGCATAACACCATCGTCGGCAGCTACTACAAGAATTGTTATATCTGTAACTTGAGCACCACGTGCACGCATTGTAGTGAATGCTGCGTGTCCAGGTGTATCAAGGAAAGTAATTTTTTTACCTTCATTTTCGATTTGGTAAGCACCAATATGTTGTGTGATACCGCCCGCTTCGCCTGCAGTAACTTTAGTATGACGAATTGAATCTAATAACGTTGTTTTACCATGGTCAACATGTCCCATAATAGTAACAACTGCAGGACGTTCGATTGCATCTGGATCTTCAGTTTCATCGTCGAAGTAAATAGATAAATCTTCTTCTTCGATAATGACTTCTTCTTCAATTTCAACACCATAATCATCTGCAATTAACTCAAGCGTCTCTTGGTCTAATGATTGGTTAATATTGGCAACAATACCTAATAAGAATAATTTCTTAACAATACCTGAAGATTCAACATTCAATTTATCTGCTAATTCTCCTACTGTGATGCCTTCTTGATACGTAATTTTAGATGGCATTTCTTTAGGTTCTGCTTGTTGTGGAGAACTTTGCTTTTGATTATTCTTTTTATTATTTTTGTTGTTTTTGTTATTCTTATTATTTTTCTTATTGTTATTGTTGTTTTGATTATTTTGTTGTTTACCTTTGTTGTTATTATTCTGCTTGTTTTGATTATTTGATTTATTATTATTTTGTTTTTGGTTACTTTGTTGCTTATTTTCAGATTTATTGTGATTATTTTGAGTATTCTTTTGTGTTTCGTTACTTTGTCCTGGTTTGAACTTTTTGTCTAAAGCTTTAATTTGGTCATCTTCTAAAGCTTGCATATGGTTCGACACTTCAACGTTCATACTCTTTAATTCATCTATAATCTCTTTACTCTTTAGATTTAATTCTTTCGCATATTCGTAAATTCTTTGTTTACTCATATAATCACTCCTCACGATATTCATCTATCATAGACAACAACTTTTTGGCAAAACCTTGATCTGTAATGCCAACGTTGACTCTCTCGCCTTTACCAAGTGCTATCCCTAATTCTTCTCTAGTTCCAAATACCCTTAATGGTACTTTATAACTCGAAGTTTTATTCTTAATTAATTTCATAGTGTTTGGAGAAGCATCATTAGCTAATATAACTAATTTAATATTGCCCTTTTGCATATCATTGACAATAACTGATTCACCCGTTTTCACTTTACCTGCTCTCATCGCAAGACCTAAAAAATTAAATATCTTCTCATTAATCATTTTGTTGGAATCTCTTCTCTATAAATTAAACGAATAACCTCTTTATATACAGGCTCTAATTGTTCTTTCGAAGCTTTAAAATATTTTTCTAAAACCTCTTTTTGTTGTGCATTTTCTACTAATTGAACATCTTTTGAAACATAGGCACCACGGCCTTGCTTTTTACCAGTAGCATCAGCAAATATGTCGCCTTCTTTATTAATCACAACTCTAATCATATCTTTCTTAGGATGCATTTCATTAGATATGATACATTTACGCATTGGAATTTTTTTCTTTTTCATGTTCAATCATCACTCCAACCTATTTTTCTGTATCTTTATCTTCAGTAGTTACTTCATCCGTTTCTTCTAACGATTCATCAGTTTCTGCTGCTAATTCTGCAGTAGTTAAATTTGATTCTTCTAAATTCACATCATCAAATTCTATATCCTCATCACCTGAATTGACAACTTCATCAGCGATTTCTTCTGATTCAATAACAGGATAAATGCCTGCTTCGCGTGCATCACTTTCAGATTTAATATCAATTTTCCAACCTGTTAATTTAGCAGCTAAACGTGCGTTTTGGCCACGTTTACCAATGGCTAACGATAATTGATAATCTGGAACAACCACTACTGTTGATTGATTTTCTTCATCTACGATAACCTCTAACACTTGTGATGGACTTAAAGCATTTCTTACAAACACTTTAGGATCTTCGTTCCATTGAACAATATCAATCTTTTCTCCACCAAGTTCTTCTACTACTGCTTCAACTCGAGCACCTTTTGAACCCACACATGCACCTACTGCATCGATTTCAGGGTTTTCAGAGTAAACACTGATTTTAGAACGATCGCCTGCTTCACGTGCTACTGATTTAACGATAACGGTACCATCAAAGATTTCAGGTACTTCTTGTTCAAATAATCGTTTTAAAAGACCCGGATGACTTCTTGAAACATAAATTTGAGGTCCTTTTGTAGTTTGTTCAACTTTATTAACGAAGACTTTAATTCTTTCGTTTGGAATATAGCTTTCATTAGGACTTCTCTCAGCTTCAGATAATACTGCTTCAATACGACCTAAATTTACATAAACATATCTATGGTCTACACGGTCAATCACACCAGTTAAAATATCTTCTTCTTTATCGATAAATTCATCATAAAGAATTTCTCTTTCCGCATCTCTTAAACGTTGCATAACTGCTTGTTTAGCTGCTTGAGCGCCAACACGTCCGAAATCTTGTGGTGTCACATCTTCTTCATATATGTCACCAATTTCATATGCTGGATTTTTAACTAGTGCAGTACTAATATCAACTTCTTCTCTATCGTCGAATACTTCTTCGACAACTTCTTTTCTCGCAATTACTTTGAAAGTACCTTCATCCATATTAAGTTCTACCCTTACATTTCTGGCACTATCATAATTTTTCTTGTAAGCAGTAATTAAAGCTGCTTCAATGGCATCAATTAATACTTCTCTTGGAATTTTCTTTTCCTTTTCTAAATATTCAGTAGCTAATAATAATTCATTACTTGACACGGCTCTTCCTCCTCACCACGTTATAGCATTACTGCGTGACGTGCTTTTGCAATTTTATTGCGTGGTATCTCTATCGTTTTTGTTTTAGATTTCTCTTTGACTTCTATTAATATAATATCCTCTTTGACTTCTTTTAAAATACCTAACCATTCTTTTTCATTTTCTATTGGTACATAAAGTGAAATAAAAATGGGATGTGATACTGCATCTTTAAGCGCTTTCTCATTCTTGATAGGTCTTTCTGCACCTGGTGATGCTACATCTAAGTAATACATTTCAGGTATTGGATCATTTGCATCCATAGCTTCGCTTATTTTTTCTGAGGCTAACGTACAATCATTAAGATCAACGCCACCTTCTTTGTCTATTGAAATTCTTAAAAAATGATCTTTACCTTCTTTAACATACTCAATTTCAACTAGTTCAAAGTTAAGCTCATCTAATACGGGTTGAATAATAGGTTCAACTTGTTCAGCTATTTTACTCATACAGGCCTCCCTTTTAGGCAAATAGAAAAGAGCGGGTATATGCCCACTCTTTTGCCTGAGTTACTAATTTTTTAAGCACTTTAAGTATACCACAAGTTATGCTAGTAAACAAATCACTCCCTAACAAATGGGAATTTAACTATATTTACATAAAAAATAAATAACTTATTTGTTTTTACATTACATGTCAAAAATAGATAATTGCGCTTTGTCAGGTAATCCTGGTAATGAACCTAAATCATCTAAGTATTCAATGACTTTTTGTGATAAACCTGCTTTTTTATTTAAATCTTCTTTAGATAAAAATGGTCCTTCTTCTCTTGCTTCAACAATTCTTTTAGCAACATTTTCACCAAGTCCTGGTACTGCTATAAATGGTGGAATCAATGAGTCACCTTCAATAATGAAATCAAACGCTTGGCTTTTTTCTAAACTAATCGGTTGCATACGATAGCCTCGATGTGCCATCTCATTCATTATTTCTAATACAGTTAATACATCTTTTTCTTTTTTACCTAAATCCATATAGCGAGAGTACATATCTTTTACAGTATTTTTTATACCTGTTTTATCTTTAATCATAGTAATTAAATCAAAATCAGAAGCTCTAACTGTAAAGTAAGACGCATAATAATATAGAGGGTGATGTACCTTAAAGTATGCGATACGTACTGCCATTAACACATATGCTGCCGCATGGGCTTTAGGAAACATGTATTTAATTTTACGACAAGAATCTAAGTACCAATCAGGTACATCATTTTCTTTCATAGCTTCAACCATTTCATCCGTTAAACCACGTCCCTTACGTACGAACTCCATTGTTTTGAAGGCCATTGATGGTTCTAATCCTGCATACATCAGATATACCATGATATCATCACGACAACCGATAACGGATGACAAATCACAAATGCCTGCACGTATTAATTCTTGTGCGTTACCTAACCAAACATCTGTACCATGTGAAAGCCCAGAAATTTGTACTAATTCAGAGAACGTTGTTGGCTTAGTATCTTCAAGCATTTGTCTTACAAATCCTGTACCGAACTCTGGTACACCAAATGTTCCTGTTTTACATAATATATCTTCTTCAGTCACACCTAAGCTTTCTGGACTACTAAATATTTTCATCGTTTCTTTATCGTCGACAGGAATCGTTTTAGGATCAATGCCGGATAAATCTTGTAGCATACGTATCATAGTTGGATCATCGTGTCCAAGTATATCGAGTTTTAAGACATTATCATGGATAGAATGGAAATCAAAATGTGTGGTCATCCAAGCAGAACTTTGATCATCTGCAGGATATTGTATAGGTGTAAAATCATAAATGTCCATGTAATCTGGTACGACGATAATACCACCAGGGTGTTGCCCAGTTGTACGTTTAACACCTGTACAACCCTTAACTAAACGATCCACTTCTGCACCACGTTTATGAATACCTTGGTCATTAAGATAACCTTTAACAAATCCAAATGCAGTTTTTTCGGCAACTGTACCAATTGTTCCTGCACGGAATACTTTATCTTCACCGAATAATACTTTTGTATAGTTATGCGCATTAGGTTGATACTCACCACTGAAGTTTAAGTCGATATCTGGTACTTTATCTCCTTTAAATCCTAAGAACGTTTCGAAAGGAATGTCTTGGCCCTCTTTGATCAGTTCATTGCCACATTCAGGACATTTTTTATCAGGTAAATCGAATCCCGAACCAACAGAACCATCGTCGAAAAATTCACTCGTTTTACAGTGCGTACAAATATAATGTGGTGGAAGTGGGTTAACTTCAGTGATTTCTGTCATAGTCGCTACAAAGCTTGATCCTACAGAACCACGTGAACCTACTAAGTAACCATCATCTAAAGATTTTTTAACCAAACGTTGTGAAATAAGATATATAACAGAGAAACCGTTCCCTATAATACTATCTAATTCTTTCTCTAGACGATCAATAACAATTTGAGGTAAATCCTCACCATACAACTTTTTAGCATTGCTATAACTTAATTCTCTAATTTCTTCATTCGCGCCATCCATTCGTGGTGTATATAATTTATCTTTAATTGGTACGACACGTTCAATTCGGTCTGCTAAGGCATTAGTATTTGTTACAACTAACTCATAAGCCTTTTCTTCACCTAAGAAATGCAGTTCATCCAACATTTCATCAGTTGTTCTAAAATGTGCTTCTGGTAAAGTCGAACGATTCAATGGATTCCCTGGTTGAGAAGCAATTAAAATTTTACGAGCAATAGCATCATGCTCATATAAATAATGTGCATTACCCGTTGCAATAACTGGAATATTAGCACTTTTTCCTGCTTCGATTAAACGGTGATAAATCTCATGAAGTGTTTCTGTATCTCTAATAAGTTCACGATCAATAAGATCTTGGTAAAGCGCAGGAGGTTGTACCTCAATAAAGTCATAATACTTCGCTATTTTTTCTACTTCTGATTGATCTCGTTGCATGACAGCTGTAAATAGTTCACCTTCATCGCATGCTGTTCCGACAAGCAGACCTTCTCTATACTCATTTAATAATGATCTTGGTATTCTAGGTGTTCTATAATAATACGTTACTAAAGATTCACTCACGATTTTGAATAGATTTTTTAAACCTTGTTGATTTTGAACTATTAAAGTGACGTGTGATGGTCTAGCACGTTTATATGCATCTTCATTAGATAATTTTTGATTAATATCTATATGATTAGTTACCCCAAGTTCTTTCATCTGTTGAACCATTTTGATAAAAATGTACGCAGTAGCTTCAGTGTCATATATCGCTCTATGATGTTGTGTTAAGTCGACACCATATTTTTTAGCAAGGAAATTCAATCCGTGCTTACCATACTCTGTGTTTATAGTACGAGATAATTCTAATGTATCAATTACACCGTTTGTCGAAGGACCGAATCCAAGGCGTTCATAGCCTGTATCAATGAACCCCATATCGAATGACGCGTTATGCGCCACGAATATGGCATCTCCTACCCATTCTTTAAAATCTGTAAGAACATCTTCTATTTCAGGAGCATCAGTTAACATATCATCAGTAATATGCGTTAAATTAATAATTGTTTCTGATAATTTCTCATGAGGATTACTAAATCTTTCAAACTTATCTATGATTTCACCATTATGTACTTTGACAGCTGCTAATTCGATAATTTTGTCATATTGATTTGATAAACCAGTCGTTTCTACGTCAAAAACAACATATGTAGCATCTTTTAAATCGCGATCTGTAGGTTTGTAAGCGATAGGTACACCATCATCCACTAACATACCTTCCATACCATATATCATCTTGATACCGTGTTTTTCAGCGGCAGCATGAGCATCAGGAAATGCTTGAACAACATTATGATCTGTAACAGCAATCGCTTGATGCCCCCATTCAGCTGCTTGTGCTACATAACCACCAACATTAGGTATACCATCCATTTGGCTCATTGATGTATGTAAATGGAATTCAACCCTTTTATCCTCAGCTTTATCTTTTTTAGGTGATTTTTTAATTTCTTCAATATCAGACATCATCATAACTAAATCTCTAACAAAAGTATCTTCTTCAATACGACCTTGTGCACGAACCCACTTTCCTACACTTAAGGCTTTAAAATGATCTAAATCATTTTTATTTTTACGAGTAAACATTTTCAACACTAATGAATCTGTATAATCCGTCACTTTTAATTCTACGATATGACGTCCACTTTTCAATTCTTTTAAATTAATATCAAAAATAACACCTTCAATAGCTACTTTAAATTCTTCTTCTATAATTGATTCTATAGATCGTAAATTTTCAACTTGAATTGGTTTACCGATTTGACATTTATCTACATCGCTTTCGTTATTATCTTGTTGTTTTGCTTTTTCGGCTTTCATTTTTTCAAGTTTTTCAGTAGCTTCACGCGCACTTTGTTCATCTTCTTCTTGTATATGTGCTTCTAAAGATGCTAAATCTTCATCATGGTTAGTATTATCTGTTTCAAATACTACTTTATCAATTTTAAATCCACATTTTTTAAAAGCAGCTACTAAACTACCATTACATGCTTTATCAAAGTGGTTTCGTTCAATATCATTAGAAACCATTACTTTTAGAACATTACCTGACATAATCAAGCGCTTTTGTTTCAACTGCCCTTTTACTTTAGGAGATAAGGCAGTTTGATCGATACAATGTGCAAAATATTTTATTGCCTGTTCATCTTGATTATCAGTGTTTTCAATCGTGAAATGACAACTTACATCGGCTATTTCTTTAAATTCTTCCACAATCGCATGATTAAAAAGTAAATAATCTTCATGAGATAAGAAATATGGCAATGTAATATGAAATTCCCATGTTCTATTTTTACTTGAGACATCAATTCTAGTTAGTTCACCTTGCTCTAATATTTCTGAATCTAATTGATTAGAAATTTTTATTTGATCAGCAAGTACTTTAAATTTTTCCTGATTTGTCATTGCCAATGTGAAAACCACCTTAAATATATACTTCATTAACATTATTTGAACTAGTAATTTGGAATTATGAAATCAATCATACAAATTATACTGATGAATCATTTGAAGTTCAAAGCAAATTTATATTTTATTATACGCTTAATTGGTATAGATTTCATCGATATGAATTAAATACTTTTACGAAAAATAAGGAGTGGATATGAATTCCTATTGAATCCATCATCGCACTCCCAATACATGAAACCTATAAGGTCAAATGCTCATATTTAGTTTAAAGTTAAATATAAATCTTTAATATAATTTTCTAAATCGTCAATATGAATCTCTTCACTTTCACCTGTTAAACGTTGTTTAACTTCTACAATACCTTCTTCAGCACGTTTACCAACAACAACTCGTATTGGTAAACCTATTAAATCCGCATCGTTAAATTTAACACCCGCACGTTCTTGGCGATCATCATATAATACATCATAGTTATTCATTAACTGATCATATAATTGGTTGCCTAACTCACGTTGGTCCTCTTTTTTAGGATTAATTGTAATTAAATGTAAATCAAAAGGTGTAACCGATTTAGGCCAAATAATACCATTATCATCATGGTGCTGTTCTACTATAGCACTTAATGTTCGAGACACACCAATACCATAACAACCCATGATAAGTGGTTGTGCTTTACCTTGATTATCTAAGAATGTCGCATTCATTGTTTCAGAATATTTAGTTCCAAGTTTAAATACTTGTCCAACCTCAATTCCTTCAGCGAATTGCGCATTTCCAGAACCATCACTTAATGGTTCGCCTTCTAAAATAAATCTAAAGTCTCCAAACTCGTCCACTTTAAAATCACGATCTAATTGTGCATTTTCTAAATGGTATCCATCTTCATTTGCACCAATCACAAAATTATTTAAGTCTTGAACAAAATTGTCAGCATAGATTTTTATATCCTTATCATGAATAGGACCTAATGAACCTGGATGTGCTCCCACAATATTAACAATCTCATCTTGGCTTGCCATTTCAATTTGGTCTGTGCCAAAATAAGCTTTTAATTTCACGTCATTTAATTCATGATGACCTCTTACAAGTACCATGATGAATTCGCCATCAACTTTGAAAATCATTGTTTTCACAATTTCATCTAACGGACGTTGTAAGTATTTAGCTACTTCTTCAGCTGTTTTAATATTAGGCGTTTCTACTTTTTTTAATTCAGCAACTTCAGTATTTTTAGGGTTAGCTGTATAAACAACTTCTGCTTTTTCAATGTTTGCAGCATAATCACTTTCATTACTATAAACGATCGTGTCTTCGCCAATTTCACTTAATGCCATAAATTCATGTGTATGGTTACCACCTATTGCACCTGAATCTGCTACAACAGGACGTGCATTGATGCCTACTCGTTTAAAGATACGATCATACGCGTTATACATATCTTGATACGTTTCATCTAATGATGCTTCATCAGCATGGAAAGAATAAGCATCTTTCATGATGAATTCTCTACCACGAAGTAGCCCAAAACGAGGACGTTGTTCGTCTCTAAATTTAGATTGGATTTGGAATAACGTTAGGGGTAAACGTTTATATGACTTTAACTCATCTCTAACAAGTGATGTCACCACTTCTTCATGGGTTGGTCCTAATGCAAATTCACGGCCGTTACGGTCTTTTAAACGCATTAATTCTGGACCATATGCACCCCAACGACCTGATTCTTCCCATAATTCAGCTTGTTGAAGCGCCGGCATTAATATTTCAACCGCATCTACTTTTTCCATTTCTTCACGAATAATCTTAGAAATATTATTAAGAACACGTGTAGCTAATGGTAAGTAGCTATATATCCCACTTGTACTTTGTTTAATTAAGCCTGCTTTCAATAATAAACGATGACTTAAAGCTTCAGCTTCTGCTGGCACTTCTCTCATAGTTGGTATAAAAACTTTAGATTGTTTCATAGTTACATTGCCTCCCTATTTATAAGAAATATCTTTGAATATCGTTCCATGTTACTAGAATCATAATTATAATTACAAAGATTGCACCGATTGCAATAATACCTGTTTCTGCCTTTTTATTAATAGGTTTTCTAAATATTGCTTCGTAAATCACAAATAAAATTCTTCCACCGTCTAATGCTGGAATTGGTAATAAATTCATAATACCTAAGTTAACACTTAATAAGGCCGTATATGTGATCAAGTTAATAATACCTGATTTAACTACAGAATCCACATTATGATAAATACCTACTGGCCCATTCAACATGTCAAATGAAAAACCACCAGTAAAGATACTCGCAATCATACCAACGACTGCAGTAAATATTAGCGTACCTGCTTTAAAGAACTGTTCAACACCAGCGACAAGCGGCTTAAATATCGTATGTTCTGTTTTCGGTTTAAATCCAATTTGATAAACTGTCTCAGTTTTATTCTTTGTTTGTTTGATTTCAGTTTTCTTAGGTTCGATATCGATTGATTTCATCTTACCATCTCGTTCAACTTTAACAGTTGTTTTTGCCGATTTATTTTTATCTAAAATATTTGAAATATCATTATAGTCTTTGACTTTGTGGTTACCAATTTGTTCAATTTTATCGCCTGCTTTCAAGCCTGCTTTTTCAGCAGGGTAACCTTTAGCTAAATCACCTACAGTAGTTGTAGGTGTACCATGATAATATGCTAGTCCGATAAACAAAACAATGGCTAGAATAAAGTTAAATAACGGTCCTGCAAATAATGTTAAAAATTTGGGTAATGGTTTCTTATGTGTGAATTGACGTTCTCTTGGTGCTATTTGAATTAAGCTACCATTTTCAACAAAATATGCTTTCTCAGCAATATTAAAATGGTGACGCTCTTCATCATAAGATGTAATACCTTCAATATATAAATCGTCTTTAAAATCACATTTTTTAACTTCAATAGCTTCAATTTGTTGGAATTTATGTTGATCATCTAAAATGATATGTGTGATTTGATCTTTATCATTTAATTTAATTTTAACGTTCATACCTGGTTCAACAGGTGGCTCTTCAAGACCATCGCCTGCCATACGAACATATCCACCTACTGGCAAAATACGAATTGTATATAACGTTTCATCTTTTCTAAAACTAAAGATTTTCGGTCCCATACCGATGGCAAATTCTGGACACATAATGCCTGCTCTCTTAGCAAAAAACATATGTCCATATTCATGTACAGTTACAAGAACACCAAAAACGATGATGAACGCTAATATTGTTATTAATGAGCTCACTCGCTACACCTCTATTTTAAGTAATATTTATAATTTCTCTCGATTAATTTAAAAAAAGATAATATAAGACATTATATTACGTTTGACTCAATTAGCATATTAATTTGGCTAATTAAGTACGCTATATTTTTATACTTGTAAAAATTATGTATAAGTTATGAAAAGGAGTTAAGAAATGCTATGAGCATCTCAATAACTCCCCCATTATAACATTTTATTTATAAAAAAATGCTTTATGATATTAAATTTGAATTAAAAGAATGTTTAACAATGGTAACACAAACATGAAACTATCAAATCTATCTAATATACCACCATGTCCTGGTAAAATTCTTCCAGAATCTTTTACACCAAAATGACGTTTAAATCCGGACTCTACCAAATCACCTAATTGTCCAAACATACTTAAGATAATTGTTACAATTAACAATAACCACACATTTAAATTAAAATCTACAAAAAATTGCATAACTATTGGTACAAGTAAACTACAGAAAATACCACCAATAAATCCTTCAATCGTTTTGTTTGGGCTTATAACCGGCCATAATTTATGTTTCCCCATTAAACGGCCAAAAATGTATGCGCCAGTATCTGTTAACCAAACAATTAGGAATGCATATAAAATGTAGTGTAATCCTTCTGAACGTGTTTCATAAAAGTACATAAAACCAATTCCGACATATGCAACGCTCATTAAACAAAATGCTGCATCCATAAAACTAAATCTATTTTTCGATAAAACAGTATAACTGAGTACTATAAAACTCATTGCGACTAAACTTTTCAACTGTATAACTTGTACCCAATTTCCGGCATCTTGGGGTAGCATAATAATAATTAAACCGATTGCACTTATTATCCCGGGAATTGAAATAAATTTAATCATATTCATATTTAAAAGTTCTTTTAATGCAATTAATGCTAATAAATAAGCAAAAAGCATTAGTACTAATCCACCCTTTAAAAGGATAGGCAAGAAAATTAATAAAGCAATAATCGCTGTCAATGTTCTTACTTTCATACTTTACTCCTCACTCAATCCTCCAAAACGTCTTTGGCGTGATTGGTAAATTTTTAAACAATTTTTCAATTCGTCACCATCAAAGTCTGGCCATAATTTTTCATTAAATATGAATTCACTATATGAAACTTGCCAAATTAAAAAGTTGCTTATTCGTTGCTCACCAGAAGTTCTGATTAATAACTCTGGATCAGGATAATTCTTAGTCATCAAGTGTTGATTAATTAACGCTTCGTTAATATCTTCACTACTCAATCCTTTATGTTGCAGTTCATCTACAATCGTTTTAAAACTTTGAACGATTTCAGCACGCCCACCATAATTGATTGCAAAAATTAATCTTAATCCTGTATTATTTTTCGTTTTTTCTTTGGCATGATCAATAGCTTCGATTGTTGATGTCGGTAACCCTTTTTGAAAACCAATTGTTTCAACTTTAACATTCTTCTCTATCAATTCTGGTAGAAATGTTTTTAAAAAGTTAACTGGTAAATTCATAATATAGTTTACTTCACTTTCAGGTCTAGACCAATTTTCAGTGGAGAAAGCGTATAAGGTAAGATATTTAATACCGATATCACTGGCTTCTCGTGTGACCTTCTTGATTGTTTGCATACCTTCATAATGTCCTTTGATACGAGGCATTTTACGTTGTTTAGCCCAACGGCCATTACCATCCATGATAATTGCAACATGTTCAGGTATATTATGTAAATCTAAATCATTAAATTGATTACTTTCACTCTTGTTATTATTTCTAAGCTTTTTAAACATGGTCTTTCCTCCGAGCCTGATCATCTCTGTATTATTGTATAGGTTGTTTAAACAATCATCTACCATTTTATCATACTCATTTATAGCATTGAATAAGCAAATAAAAAAACTGTACCAAAGTCTTACTTGGTACAGTTTAGACTAGAATGAATATTGCATCATTTTGTCTTACATTAACACTATATAAGTGCAATCTACAAAAAGTTAATACTATTTTCAATTTGTCAGAAGATTATACTGACATAATGTCTTTTTCTTTGTCATCAACTAATTGATCAATCTCTTTAATTGAATTATCCGTTGCTTTTTGAACGTCGTCTGTTTGACTTCTTAAATCATCTTCAGTAATGTCGCCATTCTTTTCATCTTTTTTAAGTTGATCGTTAACGTCACGACGAATGTTTCTAATTGAAACTTTAGCATCTTCTCCAATTTTTTTAACGTCTTTAACTAATTCTTTACGACGCTCTTCTGTTAATGCAGGTACAGAAATACGAATTACTTCTCCATCAATAGTAGGGTTAACACCAAGGTTAGCCGCATTAATTGCTTTCTCTATATCAGCCACTGAAGATTTATCGTAAGGAGAAATAACAAGTAATCTTGCTTCTGGAACATTAATACTTGCTAATTGTTGTACTGGTGTTGGCGCACCATAATAATCAACATTTACACCATTTAATAAATTAGAATTTGCTCTACCTGCACTGATATTAGCTAATTCTTTAGATAAATTATCGATAGATTTTTGCATTCTTGCTCTAGTATCTTTAATAATGTCACTCATTTTTTACACCTCATATTATTTTGTAATTAATGTACCAATTTTTTCGCCCATTACAGCTCGTTTAATATTACCCTCTTCCATAATAGAGAACACATTTAATGGGATATTATTATCCATACAGAATGAAGAAGCTGTTGAGTCCATAACTTGTAAGCCTTCTTGAAGCATTTGAATATGTGTTAAATGTTCATATTTAACTGCATCTTTATCTACTTTAGGATCTGCAGAGTAAACACCATCAACATTATTTTTACCCATTAATATAACGTCTGCTTCTACTTCAGCCGCTCTTAATGCTGCTGTTGTATCAGTAGAGAAGTAAGGGTTACCAATACCTGCTGCAAAGATCACAACACGTTTTTTCTCTAAATGACGAATGGCACGACGACGAATGTATGGTTCAGCAACTTGTTTCATTTCAATTGAAGTTAGTACACGCGTATCACATTCTAATTGTTCAAGGCTATCTTGTAATGCAAGTGCATTCATAACAGTAGCTAACATTCCCATATAGTCAGCAGTTCCACGATCCATTCCTAAATCGCTTCCTGTTTTACCTCTCCAAATGTTACCGCCACCAACAATAACAGCAATTTCGCAATCCATTTTTGCTACTTCTGCTACTTGTTTAGCAACACTTTTGATAATCATTGGATTAATGCCAAATCCTTTGTCGCCAGCAAGTGCTTCACCACTAAGTTTCAAGACTACACGTTTATATTTAGAAGTTTGAGCCATTTTCTTATCCTCTCTATAGTAGAAATATGTAAAAGTATATAAGTAAAGAAGACACGGACGTCTTCTCTAAATTAAAAACAAATGCTTTTAATCCGAGAAAACCTTTCAGGTGTCTTCTTTCTTGTTAACAATATGACTTATTATTTCATTTGTCCTTTAACTTCATCAGCAAAGTTTTCTTCGCGTTTTTCCATACCTTCGCCTACTTCATATCTTACGAAGTCAACAAGTTTACCACCTTTAGATTTTAAGAAAGCTTCAACTGTTTCATCTGGGTTTTTAACGAAGTTTTGGTCAACAGCACAAATTTCTTGTAAATATTTACGTAAACGACCTTCAACCATTTTTTCAACGATGTTTTCTGGTTTACCTTCATTTAATGCTTGTTGTTTAAGTACTTCTCTTTCATGATTGATTTCATCTTCACTTACTTGGTCAGATGAAACATATTTAGGGTTGATAGCAGCAATGTGCATAGCTACATCTTTAGCAGCTGCTTCATCAGTAGTACCTTCAATTACAGTTAACACACCGATACGTCCACCCATGTGTAAGTAAGCACCGAAAGCATCATTGTCAGATTTAGTTCTAACTGCAAAACGGCGGATGCTTAGTTTTTCACCGATTGTTGAGATAGCTTCTTTCATTTTTTCGTCAACAGTTTTACCGTCTTCGAATTTAGTTTCCATTAATGCTTCAACTGATTCTGCTTTAGTAGCAAGTACTTGGTTAGCAATTTCTTTTACTAAGTTTTGGAAACCTTCGTTACGAGCAACGAAGTCTGTTTCTGAGTTGATTTCAACGATAGCTGCTTCGTTACCATTAATTTCAACATGTACAAGACCTTCTGCTGCGATACGGTCAGCTTTTTTAGCTGCTTTAGCAATACCTTTTTCACGTAAGTAATCGATAGCTTTGTCCATATCACCATCAGTTTCAGTTAGCGCTTTTTTACAATCCATCATGCCAGCGCCAGTTTTTTCACGTAATTCTTTAACAAGTTTAGCTGAAATTGCCATTAATTATTCCTCCAGTATATATAATTCTGTTACAGATATATTTAAATTTTACCATTATTCCTAGTAAAATTTCCAATACTCTATACTTTTAATTTATTTTTTAAAAAAAGGTGATAAGCATTAGTATCTTATCACCCATTTAAACTATAACTTAGTTTGATTCAACAGAAGTGTTTTCTTCAGTTGTTTCTGCTTTGTCAGATTCTTCTTTTTCATCTAAATTGATGTTTTGTTCTGCAGCTACTTCTTCGTTTGATACACCTTGTTGACCTTCTAAAACAGCGTCTGCCATTTTACCAGTTAATAATTTAACGGCACGGATAGCATCGTCGTTTGCTGGGATTACATAATCAATTTCGTCTGGGTCACAGTTAGTGTCAACAATACCCACGATTGGAATATTTAATTTACGTGCTTCAGCAATTGCGTTGCGCTCTTTACGAGGATCAACTACGAATAATGCTTGAGGCATAGTTTTCATATCACGAATACCGCCTAAGAATTTAATTAAACGGTCGTATTCTTTTTTAAGTTCAACAACTTCTTTTTTAGGTAATACTTCGAATAAGCCGTCTTCTTCCATTTTTTCAATTTCAGAAATACGTTTGATTCGTTTTGAGATTGTTTTATAGTTAGTTAAGATTCCACCTAACCATCTTTGGTTAACGTAGAATTGACCAGCACGTTCTGCTTCAGCTTTAACTGACTCTTGTGCTTGTTTTTTAGTACCTACGAATAAGACTTTACCGCCATCTTCTGATACTTGTTTGATGAAGTTGTATGCTTCTTCAACTTTTTTCACTGTTTTTTGTAAGTCAATGATATAAATACCATTTCTCTCAGTGAAGATATATTTTTTCATTTTTGGGTTCCAACGACGTGTTTGGTGGCCGAAGTGAACACCAGCTTCTAACAATTGTTTCATTGATATAACTGCCATTATAAATTCCTCCTATTGGTTAATTACCTCCATAACAAACTCATATAAAGACAATAATTAAATATTGCACCCTCTATATTTACATTTATTATGTGCGTATTGGCTTTATAGCCGAAAATAAATATATCATAATTCGACGTTGATTGCAATGCCTTTTGACTAATAAATGATCGATTAAAACAAACATCATATAGTGTCATTGATTATTAATTTTTGATTTCTAATGTGCTACCAAATATCGCTCTTAATTTCTCACAAAAATTAAGGTTTAGGCACCTCAATAGTCGTCCCTAAACCTCAATAAATTTATTTATTACGTTCTAATTCATCTAAGAATTTTTCTTTTTTAACTTTGATAAATGTACCTTTCATACCTAATGAACGTGACTCGATGACACCAGCACTTTCTAATTTACGAAGTGCATTTACAATTACTGAACGAGTAATACCGACTCTATCAGCAACTTTAGAAGCAATTAATAATCCTTCGTTACCACCTAATTCATCAAAGATATGTTCGATGGCTTCTTTTTCTGAATAAGATAATGAATTGATCGCCATTGTTATTGATGCTTTATCTCGTGCTTCTTTTTCAACTTCATTGTGCTTTTCACGTAAAATCTCCATACCAATGACAGTTGCAGCATATTCACCTAAAACTAAATCATTTTCATTGAAATCATCTTGAACTCTTCCTAAAACTAACGTACCTAATCTTTCTCCTCCGCCTAAAATAGGGAATATTGTTGTTCTACTATTAACAAACACTTCTCTATTTTCTGGTGGGAATACCGTTAAAACATTATCAATATCAATATTTGATTGCGTTTCTTTAACATCCATTAATTGATCTGTATATTCTGCTGGGATATGTCTGTCTTCAAGCATATGAATAATACGATCACTTTTAAGTAATTCGTTTAAGCTCGACCCTAAAATTTTACCTCTTCTCGACACAATAAATACATTAGTTACTGTAACGCTACTAATCGTTTGTGCAACGTCCTTAAAATCTACTGCGATGCCTTTGTGTTTCTGTAATAACGTGTTTAACTCTCTTGTTTTAGATAATAAGCTCATAATTTTTCTCCTTCTTTTTATTTTTATAGAATAAATGCACTTAAATCTTTATTCGTTGAGATTGATTTTAATTTATCATCAACATATTGTGGTGTGATATCAACAACAGCATGTGGCATATTCGGTGCTTCGAAAGATAAATCTTCTAACATTTTTTCTAAAATTGTGTGTAATCGACGAGCACCAATATTATCAGTATCTTGATTGACTTGATATGCAATTTCAGCTAATCGTGTAATAGCTTCATCTGAGAAGTTAACTGTTACTTCCTCTGTGAGAAGTAAAGCTTCATATTGTTTAACTAGTGATAATTTAGGTTCTTTAAGAATTCTAACGAAATCTTCTACTGATAAACTATCAAGTTCGACTCTAATTGGAAATCGTCCTTGTAGCTCTGGAATTAAATCACTAGGTTTAGACACGTGGAATGCACCAGCGCCAATAAATAGCATATGTTCAGTATTTACAGTACCATATTTAGTTTGAATCATGCTACCTTCAAGAATTGGTAAGATATCACGTTGAACACCTTGTCTTGAAACATCTTGACCACTGTTTTGATTATTTGTAGCCACTTTATCGATTTCATCGATAAAGATAATTCCCATTTGTTCAGCTAACTCTAATGCTTCTTGATTTGCTGTTTCTTGATCAATCAATTCATCCGCAAAGTCATCCGCAAGTATTTTACGTGCTGTCTTAACAGGAACTTCACGTTCAACTTTCTTTTTCGGCATAAGTTGATTCATCATATCTTGCATTTGTTGGTTTTGGTTAGTACCTAACATTCCTAAAGCGCCAGGATCTTGTTCAACTTTGATACGCACTTTTTCTTCTTCAAGTTTTCCTTCTTCAAGTTGCTTTTTGATTTCAGAACGTTTAGTTTTAATTTCCTCGGTTGGTGGTTCTTCCTCTTCTTCATTATTTTGATTGAAGTTTGGAATTGCGCCACCAAATAAAGATTCTAAGGGATTATTGCCCTGAGATGCTTTTTTCTTCATGCTAGGAACGAGTAGCTTCACTAATTTATCGTTAGCTTTTTGTGTTGCTTCATCTTTGACCATTTCTTTCTTTTCATCTTTAACTAATCGCACTGACACATCAACTAAATCTCTGACCATACTCTCAACGTCACGACCTACATAGCCAACTTCTGTAAATTTAGTTGCTTCAACTTTAATAAATGGTGCACCTACAATTTTGGCCATTCTACGTGCTATTTCAGTTTTACCTACACCTGTTGGTCCAATCATTAAAATATTTTTAGGTGCAATTTCTTGTTTTGATTCTTCATCTAATAAGCTTCTTCTGTATCTATTACGTAAGGCAATGGCTACTTTTCTTTTCGCGTCATCTTGTCCTACGATATATTCGTTTAATTTAGATACAATATCTTTCGGTGTTAATTTTATGCCATTTGTATCCATACATGGATTACCTCCAATTTTCTTACTTACTGAAATTAATGTTATTTATATTTACTACAAATCAATTTGCTCGATTGATTATTGATATTTATAATGTTTCAACTATAATATTATCATTTGTGAAAACACAAATGTCAGATGCTACCTTCAAACTCTCGTAAGCCATTTCTTCTGCGGACATTTGTCCTGCGTGTCGTTTAAGTGCTCGACCTGCACTTAATGCATAATTTCCGCCTGAACCAATAGCAATTAAATCATCATCTGGTGCAATCACTTCTCCTGTACCACTGACTACTAAAATCGCATCTTTATCCATAACAATTAACATTGCTTCTAACTGACGCAGTTGTTTGTCTCCTCGCCACTCTTGTGCAAGTTCAACGGCTGCTCTTTCAAGATTACCACTAAATTGTTGAAGTTTAGTTTCAAACTTTTCAAAAAGTGTAAACGCATCGGCAACGCTACCTGCAAACCCTGCTAGTACTTTTCCATCGTATAAACGTCTTACTTTTCTTGCTGTTTGTTTCATAATCACTTGTTGTCCTAATGTGACTTGTCCGTCACCGGCCATTGCTGCGCCACCATTATGTCTTACAGCATATATCGTAGTTGCATGTAATGAGTTATCCATCATTCATTCTCCTTTTTTGCTCGAGGATGTGCATTAAGATAAACTTTTCTTAATTGTTGATTAGATACGTGTGTATATTTCCCTGTGGTTGATAAATTAACATGACCGAGTAATGATTGCACTGTTCTTAAATCCGCACCTTGGTTTAACAAATGTGTTGCAAAGGTATGTCGTAATTTATGGGGATGAATGTTCGTTACACCTGACGTACGTTTCACCACATCATTAAGTACGTATCTAACTCCTCTTTCTGTTATTGGTTGACCTTGCATATTTACGATTAAATAGTCATGATCAACATGTTTTAAAGGTTTAAATTCCTTTAAATATCGTTCTATACTTTGCTTACAAAATTCGCCGAAAGGAATAAATCTTTCTTTATTACCTTTACCTAATACTTTAACACCAGGTAACTTCATATCTAAATCTTGTGTTTTGATATGCACCAACTCAGAAACACGTATACCTGTTGCATATAATAGTTCAAGTATGACTTTATCTCGCATACCCTTTTTACTATCAGTCTCTACTGTTTTAAATAAAGCTTCCATTTCTTCTTCATAAAAAAATTGAGGTAGATACTGTTCTTTCTTAGGGTGTACAAGTTGAACAAATGGATTAACAACTGACTCATCTTGTGTCATCCAATATTCATAAAAAGTACGTAACGTAGAAATTTTACGTGAAACTGTAGTTCTTTTCAAATTTTTCGAATATAAAAAACTTAAATAATTTCTCGCATCTTTATATTCAAAGTCATTTAAATCTAAAGATTCCTGATATAAAAAATCATTAAATTGCACAATATCATCATGATAAGATTTAAGCGTGTGATCAGAAAAATTTCGTTCTACTTTTAACATATAGAGAAACGCTTTTTGAATATCATTCAATAAATTTCGCCTCCATCATATTGAATTGTAGCATATCTATGGTAGGGCTTACAGTGATTTGATATTCAATTCAAAATCTTTCGAGAATTGTAACATATACCTTCATCAATCATAACCAATAAAAAAACTAGATAGCATAAGCCACCTAGTTCATGTTCTTAAAAAATTATAAAGTCTTTTTATAATTTTCAAGATATTCTAATGCACGATTTGCTTGTGTTTCATATCTTTCTTTTTTATCTTTAATTCTCTTTTCTAATGATGGTAATAAACCAAAGTTGGCATTCATTGGTTGGAAGTTCTTTTCATTTTTAGCATGTGAAATATAATAAGCCATACTACCAATCATTGTTTCTCTAGGGAAAATAACCTCACCTTTATCTAGTATTTTATGTGCTAAGTTTATCCCTGAAACTAATCCGCTTGCTGCACTTTCAACGTAACCTTCCACACCTGTCATTTGTCCTGCAAAGTAAATATTTTCATGACCAATTAATTCATACTTTTCGTTTAACACATCTGGTGAATTAATAAATGTGTTTCTGTGCATCACACCATATCGTACGATATCTACATTTTCTAATCCTGGGATTAATTTAATAACTTCTTTTTGCGCACCCCATTTTAAATGCGTTTGGAAACCAACAATATTATATAACGTGCCCGCTGCATCATCTTGTCTTAATTGAACAACCGCAAATGGACGTTTACCTGTTTTAGGATCTTCTAAGCCAACAGGTTTCATTGGCCCAAAAAGCAATGTTTTTCTACCGCGTTCTGCCATGACTTCAAACGGCATACAGCTTTCAAAATATTTTTCTTTTTCAAATTCATTAACTGGAGCTACTTCCGCTACTAATACAGCATTATAAAAACGATCAAACTCTTCTTCAGTCATTGGACAGTTTAAATATGCTGCTTCTCCTTTATCATATCTAGATTTTAAATAAACTTTATCCATATCTATTGAATCTTTTTCGATGATAGGTGCTGCAGCATCATAGAAGTACAATTGATCTTTGCCTGTAATATCTACGATTTCTTGTGCTAAATTTTCTGTAGTAAGTGGTCCAGTAGCAATGATTGTATATCCTTCTGGAATACTGTGTACTTCCTGGTTTAAAACTGTTACATTTGGGTGATTTCTAAGTGTATCAGTGATATAGCCAGCAAAATCATGTCTATCAACTGCAAGAGCGCCTCCTGCTGGTACTCTAGCTTTATCTGCAGCTTGTATAATTAGAGAATCTAAGCGTCTCATCTCTTCTTTCAATACACCTACAGCATTTGTAAGTGCATTACCTCTTAATGAGTTTGAACATACTAACTCTGCGAATTTATCTGTATGATGCGCAGGTGTTTGTTTAACTGGGCGCATTTCTATTAAATTAACTTTAATTCCTCTTTCTGCTAATTGATATGCAGCTTCGGAACCAGCTAAACCTGCACCAACTACATTGACTGTTTGTGTCATGCTTATGCCTCCTGTAGACTTCTTTTGGTTATATTTTAACGATTTATGATCTTTATTTAAACTATAAAAATAGCTCGCACAACTTGATTGTGTAGCTATTTTTATATAAGTCATATCTATTTTTGTACTTCTTCTTTGTAATCACAATTTGAACAAGTGACTTGGCTGCTTCGACCTTTTTTCTTATCAACGAGATAATGATTACATTTTGGACAATCTCTACCAACTGGTTTATCCCATGAAATGAAATCACATTCTGGATAATTTGAACAACCATAAAAAATTCTATTTTTCTTAGATTTACGTTCAACTACTTCTCCATCTTTGCATGTAGGACACTTAACACCGATAGTCTTGACGATTGCTTTTGTATTTCGACAATCTGGGAAGTTGGAACATGCCATGAATTTTCCGTATCTTCCCATTTTGATAACCATTGGAGAGCCACAAACTTCACAGTCTTCTCCAGCTGGTTCATCTTTTATCTCGATTTTTTCCATTTCTTCTTCAGCACGTTCAACATCTTGTTTGAAACTATTGTAGAAGTCACCAACAACTTTTCGCCAATTCATGTCACCTTCTGCAATTTTATCGAGTAATGTTTCCATATTAACAGTAAATTCAACATCGATAATTTCTGGGAAGTATTCTTTAACTTGTTCATAAACGATTTCACCTAATTCAGTTGGCATAAAACGTTTACTTTCAAGTTTAACGTAGTTACGTTTTTGAATTGTATCTATCGTTGGTGCATACGTAGAAGGTCGTCCAATTTTTAATTCTTCTAACGTTTTAACTAATCGAGCTTCCGTATATCTCGGTGGTGGTTGTGTAAAATGTTGTGCAGGTTCAATTTGTGTAGCAGTGACTTTATCACCTTGTTCTAATTTAGGTAATTTATTTTCCTTATCACTGTCTTTGTCGTCTTTAGTTTCAACATATAATGTCATGAAACCTTTAAATTTTATTGTCTGACCATTAGCTCTGAATTTAATGTCGTTTTGAGTGACGTCTAAAGCAATTGTATCTAAAATAGCTGGAGCCATTTGACTCGCCACGAAACGTTCCCATATCAATTTATATAATCGATGTTGATCACGTGTTAAGAACGATTTCATTTCTTCTGGTGTTCTTAATGTGCTTGTAGGTCTTATAGCTTCATGGGCATCTTGATCCCCTTGTTTACCAGATGCTTTTCTTTTAGATACGTATTCATTGCCATACTTATCAATGATATAATTTTTAGCTTCTGATTTAGCTTGGTCTGAGATACGCGTTGAATCAGTACGCATATAGGTAATTAAACCAACTGTTCCTTGTCGCTTCAAATCAATACCTTCATAAAGTTGTTGCGCAATCATCATTGTTTTACGCGCTTTAAAATTCAATTTAAGTGCTGCTTCTTGTTGAAGCGTAGACGTTGTAAACGGATTAGCTGGATTACGTGTTTTTTCTTTTTTATTAACGTTTGTTATTTCAAACTCGTCTCCATCTAACGCTGCAGTAATCTTTTCAACATCTTCTTTTTTATTTAATTTATAAGGTTTGTTTTTATAATGAAGGAATTTGGCAGTAAATTTAGACTTTTTATATCTAAACTCACCTTCAATTGTCCAATATTCTTCTGGTTTAAAGTTTCTAATTTCATTTTCTCTATCAATAACGAGTTTCAATGCTACAGATTGTACACGTCCTGCTGATAAACCTTTTTTAACTTTCTTCCATAATACAGGAGAAATATTATAACCTACTAATCTATCTAGAATACGACGTGCTTGTTGTGCGTCTACTAAATCCATCTCAATTCCTCTAGGGTGTTTGAAACTATCTTTGACTGCATCTTTTGTTATTTCATTAAATACAACTCTGTTTTCTTTTGAATCTTCTAATTCTAATATTTTTGATAAATGCCAAGCAATCGCTTCACCTTCGCGGTCAGGGTCACTAGCTAGAAAAACTTTTTTAGCCTTTTTTGCATGCTTTTTTAATTCTTTTACAACAGGACCCTTACCACGTATTGTTATATATTTGGGTTCATAGTTATCTTCAGTGTCCACGCCCATTTGACTTCTAGGTAAATCACGAACGTGTCCCATTGAAGCAATAACTTTATATCTTTTTCCTAAATACTTTTCAATGGTTTTAGCTTTTGCAGGCGACTCAACTATGACTAAATTATCTGCCAAAGTGATTTCCCCCTTGCTAATCTAATTACTAAAGATAAATGATAAACGTTTAATTTTGTTTTTGTCAATGTTTTAATATTTTATCAAGCATTTTGTTTTAACTTTTATTTAATTTCCCATTCATTTCTTTAATGATTTTAATCCATTTTCATAAAGTCTAATTGTCTCATACAAACTATTTCATCAATTTAAATAGTCTTGTAAAATATCTTCTGAACTAACGACAATAGTAGCTCCTTCTTGATGTAATAATAAATTCCCTTTTGTTTTTGAATCAAATAATTTACCCGGTAAAACATATACATTTCTATTTTGTTCTAATGCACAATCCACTGTAATTCTGCTACCGCTTCTTTCGTTTGCCTCAGTTAATAAGACACCTTTTGATAATCCACTAATAATTCTATTTCTTTCTGGAAACTTATATTTAGCAATTGGCGAAAAAGGTGGATATTCTGAAATAACTAACCCCTTTTTCTCAATTTTATTTCTTAATGAAACTGACGTTCTAGGATAATAATAATGATGACCAAACCCTAAAACTGCAATGGTTGGTAAATTATTTTTCACGGCTTGTATGTGTGCTTCACTATCGGCACCTTCTGCCAATCCAGAAACGATCGTAATATTCTTTTCTTTAAATGAAGGAAAAAGATAATGCAGTGCTTCATGCGTATAATGTGAACATTTCCTAGCACCAACAATTGCCAAAGTTTGATTACTTAAAAATAATTTTTTGTCTCCCTTATAAAATAGAATAAATGGATAATCATAGATTTCTTTTAATAAATAGGGATAATCCTCGTCGAAATAAGTGATATATTTTACATGTAATTGTCGAAGAATTTTCATAATTTCTTCTATATTTATTTGTTTGTATTTTTGAAATTTAGATAAAAGCGTAGGATGATGTTGTTTAATCCAACATAATAATGAGGTTTCTTGTTCATTAGAGCTCATTTGGAAAATATGAGGGTTGTACCGATAAAATTGATGGATTTGCGAGGTTGTAAAATGTGACCAGTATAATTTAAGTAAAAAGTATTCGTTCAAATTCACTACTCCTTTAGCCCAATTATACAAAGAAATAACTCATTAAAACATTACAGTTAACAAACATATTTATACGATTTGTAATGAATTTTTAAGAAGTAAAATCATCTCTTCTTTATACACCTGAAATGACATTCGGACGTAAAATGAATAGCAAGAATATAACTTTAATACACGCACACAAAAAAGCTTAGACACTCATATAAGTGTCTAAGCTCATTACATACATTAGTCGTATAATTATTTTACAGTTAATAATTCATCATAAATACCAGCTTTTTTAGCTGCTTCGATTAATGTTGTACCAATTTCAGAAGGTGTGTCAGCAGTTTCTACACCACAACTATTTAAAGTTTTAATTTTTTCAGATGCTGTACCTTTACCACCAGAGATAATCGCACCAGCATGGCCCATACGTTTTCCTGGAGGTGCTGTTTGACCACCAATGAATCCTACTACTGGTTTAGTCATGTTAGCTTTAATCCATTCAGCTGCTTCTTCTTCAGCTGTACCACCGATTTCACCAATCATAACAACAGCTTTTGTTTCTGGATCTTCATTAAATGCTTTTAATACATCGATGAAGTTAGTACCGTTGACTGGGTCGCCACCAATACCCACAGCAGTTGTTTGACCAATACCTTCTTCAGTTAATTGGTGAACTGCTTCATAAGTTAATGTACCTGAACGAGATACAACACCTACGTGACCTTTTTTATGGATGTAACCAGGCATAATACCAATTTTACATTCATCTGCTGTGATAACACCTGGGCAGTTTGGTCCTACTAAACGTGTTTTTCTACCTTGTAAATAACGTTTAACTTTAACCATATCTACAACAGGAATATGTTCAGTAATACAAATAACCATGTCTAATTCAGCATCAGCAGCTTCTAAAATTGAGTCTGCAGCAAATGGTGCAGGCACGTATACTACTGATACATTAGCACCAGTTTCTTGTTTTGCTTCTTCTACAGTATTGAATACTGGAACACCTTCTACTACTTGTCCACCTTTACCAGGTGTTACCCCTGCGACAATTTGTGTTCCATAATCTAACATTTGTTTTGTATGGAAAAGGGCAGTAGACCCTGTAATACCTTGTACCATTACTTTAGTATTTTTATCTATAAATACACTCATCTTAGTGTTCCCATCCTTTCCTTATGATTCTTTCACAAGTTTAACAATTTTTTGAGCGCCTTCAGCCATAGTAGCTGCTGGTTCAATCGCTAAACCTGAATCATTTAAGATTTCTTTACCGCGTTCTACGTTAGTACCTTCTAAACGTACTACAAGTGGTAAAGTTAACTCTACTTCTTTAACTGCTGCAACAATACCTTCAGCAATGACGTCACATTTCATGATTCCACCAAAGATATTTACAAAGATACCTTTAACATGTTCATCACCTAAGATGATTTTGAATGCTTCAGTAACTTTTTCTTTAGTAGCACCGCCACCAACGTCTAAGAAGTTAGCCGGATTTCCACCAAAATGATTGATTGTATCCATTGTAGCCATGGCTAAACCTGCACCATTAACCATACAACCAATATCTCCATCTAAAGCGATATATGATAAATCATATTTAGAAGCTTCGATTTCTTTAGGATCTTCTTCTTCTAAGTCTCTTAATTCCATAATATCTTTATGTCTGAATAAAGCGTTATCATCGAAATTAAGTTTAGCATCTAATGCTAAAACATCACCTTCACCAGTAGTTACTAGTGGGTTAATTTCAACGATTGAACAATCTTTTTCAATGAATACATTGTATAGTGAAATTAAGAATTTCGCTGCTTTATTAATTGATTCTTTTGGAATATTAATGTTGAAAGCAATTCTACGTGCTTGGTAAGGTGATAAACCTACAACCGGATCAATTGTTTCTTTAAAGATTTTTTCAGGTGTTTTAGCAGCTACTTCTTCAATTTCAGTACCGCCTTCTTCTGAAGCCATTAAAGTCACTTTATCAGTAGCACGATCAATTACAAAACCTACATAATATTCTTTTTGAATATCGCAACCTTGTTCGATATATAAGCGTTTCACTTCTTTACCTTCAGGTCCTGTTTGATGTGTAACTAATTGTTTACCTAATAATTCATTAGCGTAAGTTTCAACTTCAGATAGTGATTTAGCAATTTTAACACCGCCTGCTTTACCTCTACCCCCAGCGTGTATTTGTGCTTTAACCACATATACATCTGAATCTAATTCTTTCGCTTTTTCCACCGCTTCTTCAGCAGTAAATGCTACTCGTCCTTCTGGAACGGCTACGCCCATTGAACGAAATATTTCTTTACCTTGATACTCGTGGATATTCATCTTCCATCCTCCTGTTTCTTAGGTTAAGTTCCCTATTAATTATAAAAAATGAAAGCGTTATTGTAAACTGATACACCATATTTTTTGCAATTAATTTAAAATTCAAACTATTGTAAGATTGATTTTATCGGTTCAAAAGTTTTGCGATGTTCTGATATAACACCATTTTGAGCAATACCTTCAAGATGAGCCTTAGTACCATAACCAACATTATTTTCAAAATCATAACCAGGATATTGTTTCGCTATATCCTTCATATAGTTATCTCGGTACTCTTTAGCCATAATACTTGCAGCTGCAATAGAAACACTTTTAGCATCGCCTTTAATAATCGATGTTTGATTAATATCATTATCCAAAGTCATCGCATCTATTAATAAATGTGTTGGTTGAACCTCTAATTGATCAATGGCGCGTTGCATGGCCAATCGTGTTGCTTGATAGATATTCATTTCATCAATTTCTGCTGATGTTGCGATACCATATGCATAATCTGTCACGCCATCTATTAACTGTTGATTCAAGACTGCTCTATTTTTAGCAGATACTTTTTTAGAATCGTTAAGACCTAAATATCTATGGCCTGGATTTAAAATCACTGCACATGCCACTACTGGCCCAGCTAGTGGACCTCTTCCGACTTCATCAATACCACATATACATGCTTTGCTATTTTGAGCTAAAATATCATTTTCATACAAATTCATGTCTTCATAATTACGAATTAATGTTAATTCTTTTTCTAATTGTTTTTTTCGTGAGGTAATAGCTTTTTGAACACCTTTACGGTCATCGTTATTACATTCGTGTTGTTCAAGGACCTCTAACGAATCTATTTGATCAATAATTGATTTTATTTCTTTAATTGTTTTAGCCATGTTCAATGTCACGCTTCATTTCTTTATATATATCAAAACAATATGTGCCAATTTTAGCGTTACGGATTTCATAAATAATAAGTTCAATAACTGCTTCATAATCCACTTCGTTACCCTTTTGTAAAAGGCCTCTACGACGACCAATCGCATCAAACCATTCTAATATTTCACTTTGTTCATCAACATCAATATTGTAATGCTTTTTTAATCCATCTAAATCTTTTTCAATCATAAATTGAAGACCATAAATGGCTACTTCGTCTAAATGAACGATGCTATCTTTAATTGCACCGGTTAGGCTTAATTTTTTACCTACTTCTTCATCTTCGAATTTTGGCCATAAAATCCCTGGTGTATCTAACAATTGTAAAGAAGTACCCACTTTAATCCATTGTTGTTGTTTCGTAACACCTGGTTTATTACCAGTTTGTGCAATACTACGATTTGCGAGTTTATTAATGAGCGTTGATTTTCCAACATTAGGTATGCCAACAATCATTGCACGAATCGCTCTTGGTCTTAAACCTTTTGCTTTTTCACGCTCAAATTTTTCTTTAGTAGCTTGTATTGCTGCTTTCTCAACATCTTTTAAATTTTTACCATGCTTTGCATCTACAGCAACTGGATAATATCCTTTCTTTTCGAAATATTGTTCCCATTTTTCTAGTTCTTTCAAGTTTGTCATATCTTTTTTATTTAAAATAACCACTCTTGGTTTTTGTTTAATTACTTCATCAATCATTGGATTTCTTGAACTATAGGGAATACGAGCATCGACAAGTTCAAACACAACGTCAACTTTTTTTAATTGCTCACTTACTTCCCTTTTGGCTTTAGCCATATGTCCTGGATACCATTGAATTGCCATAGTTATCACCTTTCGTTACTATCGATTTTTCTAAAATACATATTGTTCAAATTATACGCTAACATCTTCATCTAGACTAGGTTTAGTTTAACACGATAAGCTTGTTAGACCATTTTACTTTAAATTTTATATTTTAAGATTTTGTAAAATATTTAAAACAAAAGCATAAATGCTTTTCATCATTCTTACTATCACATACAATTTGATAATAAGCATGACTTTAAAACTAACATATAAACCACTTTAATTTGGATAGTGTAAAACATGCTTATGTTATATATATGCAATTAGGAGTAAGACATGAAAAAATCACTTAAATACATATTCATATTCGTACTTTTATCACTTGTTGGTCATAGCTACGTTATATATCAATTTTATCATGATGGCATACTTTTTACCGGACCTAATGATGGTATGGAACAAATGGTTCCTATCCAAATGTTTCTATTCAATCAATGGATTCACGGTAACTGGTTTTATTCATCAGATTTTGGATTAGGTGGCGACTTCTTCACCGATTTAAGCTATTACTTTTCTACAAATATACTTTTTATTATCAACGCATTAATCATTATGTTGTTAAAGCTTGTTATCCATTTAGACACATCTCAACTATTATTTTGGATGAATAATGCACTTATCGTTTCAATTATCAAAGCAAGTATTGCACTTTATTGTACATATTTATTTGCAAAGCATCTGACAAAACATCATCTTATTAGTCTACTCATGGCCTTTTTATTTGTGATCTCACCCTTATATTTTAGATTCACCGTATATTGGCCATTTTTCAGTGATGTTTTTATTTTCATGCCTTTGTTACTCTTATCTATAGAACGATTTTTAAAAATGAAAAAATTAGGTTTATTTATTGTTACCATGTCGCTCATATTAATTAACAATTTTTATTTTGCCTATTACTTACTCATTATAGGTGCAGGTTATATCATTCTTAGAATCATCTTTAGACACCCAAACGATATAGCCAATCGTAAACAAGCATTTTTCATCTTTGGTATCAGTGGATTTTTATCGCTAGGTAATAGTCTGTTTATTTTTTACCATAGTGTTCAAAGTTATATAAATAATCGTCGAGCGCCATTCTCTGGTAAAGTGCCAAACTTCGAACATTTAGATGCAAATACAAATTTATTTTTTGATAATTACTTAATTGTCATTTTATTTATAACTATCCAAGCTATTTTAAGTTTCAAATTATATAAACATTTTTATTATCGACTATTTGCCATTTTAACAATTATATTTATATGTTTTAATTTCATTCCATTTATAGACCAGTTATTTAATGGATTTTCTGCACCTCAAAAAAGATGGCACTTTATCATTGCATTTAACTCAGCAATGCTCATAGGCCTTTATGTAAAATATTTTAAAACTTTATCGATTAAATCATATCTCATAACTAGTATATTGGCTCAAAGCGTTATATTTATTAGTGCAATTGCATATCATACATACGTTGCATGGATTATCTTGGTTCCTATCGTATCTATCATTGGTTTATGTATTTTAATTCTAAACGATAGAACGAGTCGTACTAAATTGACTTATCTATTTATTATTGCCATTGCATTACTTAATGTGATGGTGTCGTTTGTTTTTATAAAGAATCAGATATACTTTGAAGATCATAAAGATAGAGCAAATACGTTCTACCTTAATTCCAATATGTATAGTTCCGAATTACAACGTGCGTTAGTTAAGCAAATGAATCATTCTAAACGTAATGATGAGCGTATTGATTGGCGTGTCAATGAGCAAGACAACACACCTATGTACCAACATTTCAAAGGATTAAGTTTGTATTCAAGTATATTCCATCACAATATCCTCGATGATTATTATGATGATTTAAAGATTAACTTGGCTGAAGAATCACTGAGTCGATACCAATCAACGAACGGTAGACAAAACATTGCCAGTCTATTTTCTATTAGATATGTCATGTTGAAAGATTTTCAACATAATATTCCAAGTTACTTTAAAAAAGTGAAATCTGCAGGTCAATATTCAATTTACGAAAATACACTTAACCTGCCTTCAGTTAAAGTTACAAATCATATTTATGATAAGGGATCTTTAAAGACACCTATTGATAGAGAGCATGCAATGTTAGACGGAGTCGTTTTAGATAATAAAGGAAAAAAATATAATCAAAAGGCAAAAAATTTGTTAAATCAAGTTGATATATCGAGTCAAAACATTGTTAAATTAAAAAATCATCGTATTAAAGTAACTCAATCCTCAGGCAAAGTTAAGCTTCATTTACCTAAGACATTACAAAAACAATACACTGATTTTTATTTAACGATGAGAATTAAAAGAGGTTTACCTGATAGTAATTATACGGTGAATATTAATCAATATAGTAACAATCGTTTGTACAATGATTCTGTTTATAGAATTGGTGTAGATACACAACTTTACCGAACACAACCTGATAAGAATGGTGATATAACGATTCAACTATCACCAAAAGGTACATTTGATTTACAATTATTGAACCTAAATGGTGAAAATTATGATACGCTCAAAAAAGTACATCAATCCGCAAACTTTAATATGACATATCATGACATTAAAAACGGCGTTAAAGTTAATTTAGATAAACATTCAAAAGGTATGGCAACCATTAACATTCCTTATCGAAGCGGTATGAAAGCCTTTGTTGATGGAGAACAAGAAAAAGTTTATAAAGCCAATGGCATGATGACAGCAGTACCAGTAAATAAAAATGCAAAAACAATAGTCATTAAATACCAACCACCATTTTGGAATACAATGATATTCATTTCGATTTTAAGCATTATTATAAGTTGGTTATTCGTTAAATACATTTATCCTAAAAAGAGAAAGAAGAGGACACATAGTGTTTAAAAAAATTGTTTCTAAGCCATTCTTATTATTAGCTTCAATTATTATTTTAAGTTGCATCTTATCTTTATTCATATACATTCCATTCATTTACCGGTTCGTCACTCAAGGCATTGTCTTTAGTGGTGAGGGTGATGGCTTTAGGCAAATGATGCCTTTTCAAATGTATCTATATGAACACTTCACACAATTCAAAGGATTTTATGATGAATCTTTTGGATTAGGTGGAGATTATGTAAAGGGTCTAGCATATTATTATTCCATGTCACCTTTAATGTGGTTAAACTTTTTAACGATATGGATATTAGAAAAAATTGGATTAGCACACCCTCACGATATTAGTTATTGGCCAGCTAATCAGCTTATAATGGCCTATGTTAGGACGGTTATTACATTTGTCTGTACGTTTTATTTCTTTAAATATATAAAGTTAAAACCAATTGCAGTTACAATGGCAACGATAATGTATGGTTTGTCGACAGTAGTTATCTACTATAACTTTACATGGTCGTTTTATGGTAATTTATTAATCTTATTACCGCTATCATTATTGGCTATGGAACGCTTCTTCAGAGAGAAGAAAATCGGGTTATTTATCTTTGCCATAGCTTTAACTTTATTTATGAACTTCTATTTTAGCTATTATCAAGCGATTGTGTTGGGCTTTTATTTTATGTATAGAGTCATTGTCATTCACCCTAAAGATATCGTAAATAGATGGCAAAAATGCTATCTACTCATTATCGGTATTTTATTAAGCGTAATGAGTAGTATTTTAGGATTATATACTGGATTGTCGTCATTTTTTAATAATGACCGAGCACAAAACCCTAAACTTGAAACACCACTCTTTACAGATCTTGTTAATACTAATTTTAATATTTTTTCAGATGGGTTTTATATAACCATTACCTTTATTACTATTATTGCTTTATTCTCATTCAAATTATATCGTCATTATTATTTTAAATTATTTGCGATTGTAACTTGGATATTACTTATTGGTTCTCTATCTCAATACTTCGATAGTGCTTTTAATGGTTTTTCTATGCCACAAAGACGTTGGGTATATGCTTTAACTCTATCTTCAAGTGCATTAGTCGCATTATTTATTCAACATATCAGTGAGTTATCTCTTAAAAGATATAATCTCATTGCTATTCCTATTACTATTTATGGAATTATTTATTTTGCATTAGCTGAAAAAACAATCTATTGGATTCCAGTGTCTATCGTGTTGATATGTTTATTAGCTATATTGATTAAGAAACCACAACTTCAATCAAGAAAATGGGTTCAAATAGCACTTGTACTCTTGATTTTCATACAACAACTTGGAATTGTACATATCACAACCAAAAATACAATTGAACCGTATCAAACAACTATGAAAACAATTGACGATCCTAGCTACCGAAGTAAAACATTAAATCAAAATATACAAAATATCAAAAAATCTCAATCTAATCCATTATCAAGAATAGATTATATGTCATTTTATGGTTTAAATTCACCTTTTATTTATCACTATAATGGTATCTCACTCTATTCAAGTATATTTGATGGTGGAATATTGAAATACTACGATAAAATGATGCAAATCAATATGCCAGTGGATAAAAACAGTACCTATCGCTATTTAGGCAATCGAGCCAATTTAATGGCCTTATGGGGCGTGGAAGATCGTCTTAGACACCCTAATGATTTAAATATGCCCTATGGTTTTGAAAAGAAAAAGCTAATCAAAGATAAAGGTGATCAATGGATTCATTCTCATAATACGATTAATTATCCCGCAGCACATGTCACAAATAATATTTATGATTCAAGTGATTTAAAATCACCTTTAGATCGTGAACAAGCTATGATTCAAGGTATCGTATTGAATGATAAAAGTTCAAAACCGAATACATCGTTTAAACCAAATCCTAATCTTTTATCTCATGCTGACATTAAATTGAATCATGCTAAACAGATCAAAAATCATCAGATAGAAGTTACCAAAAATAATGGTGGTCTGCAACTTCAACTACCAAAATTTTATGCACAACGATATAAAGATTTATATGTAGAAATGGATGTCGAATTGTTAGCACCTGACAAGAATCATCATGTTAGTGTTAATGAATATAGCCAAGATAGGAACCCGCTCACATATAAATATCGTAGATTTGTAAGTCCTGTCACTATGAGAGTAAAATCATCAGATCTATTAAATATTAAGCTATCACCAGGTAAATATCGTCTTAAAGTTAACGGCATTTACGGAGAGAATTATCAAACTTTACACAAATCAGCGAAGCATTTGAATAAAGTGGATATTCATAAACAAAGAAATGGATATACGATTAAAAAAGATAAAAAAGAAGCGGGTTATTTGGTCATGCCTATTCCTTATACCAAAGGGATGAAGGCAACGATTGATGGTCATGCAGTGGAAGTTAAAAAAGCAAATGGTATTATGACAGCTATACCTGTAAATAAAGGTCAAGAATTAATTCGATTAACATACACTCCTCCACACTTTTATTTACTAATTGTTATCTCGATTGTTGGTATGGTCGTTAGTATGGTATTTGCTAGAAAAATTAAAAAGCATCATTAATTTGTAGATGAACAGATGATCGTAGGACACAATAATGAGGTCCTCGATCATCTTTTTTATATGAATATAAATAAAAAAGCATTAAACTTTGTCTAAAATGACAATAGTTTAATGCTTTTTGGTTGAATCTGTTATGATTCAATTTTATTGATCGAATTGGCTGATTAACGAATTTCTTGAATTCTAGCAGCTTTACCACGTAAATTACGTAAGTAGTATAATTTAGCACGACGTACTTTACCGCGACGTTTAACTTCGATTTTTTCGATTTTTGGAGTGTGTAATGGGAATGTACGTTCCACACCTACACCTGAAGAAATTTTACGAACTGTGAAAGTTTCTGAAATTCCTCCACCACGGCGTTTAATTACAACACCTTCGAATACTTGGATACGTTCACGTGAACCTTCAATAATACGAACGTGTACACGTAAAGTATCACCTGGACGGAATGAAGGTAAATCGGTACGTAATTGTGATTTAGTTACTGCTTCGATTAACTTATGATTACTCATTATAAATTCTCCTCTTCAACCTATGTTCTTGCCTAGACAAATGTATAGCAGCGGATCATAGTGATTTTTTGTGTCTTTTCACACTTAAATTATGTTAGCACAACGTTAGTCTTTTTGCAATTGGTTTTTGTATGTTTGTATTATTTTTTCATCTTTATCCGTTAAATCATATTGTTCTAATAAATCGGGTCTCTTGTTAAAAGTACGGATTAGTTTTTGTTCATGACGCCATTGATCAATATGGGCATGATTTCCAGATAATAAAACATCTGGCACTTTCATTCCATTATATTCACGTGGTCTAGTATATTGTGGGAATTCTAATAACCCATCAGAGAATGAATCATCTTGGTGTGACTGTTCGTTACCAAGTACACCTGGAATTAATCTGACAATAGCGTCAGTCATCGTCATTGCAGGTAATTCGCCACCTGTTAATACATAATCACCCATGGAAATTTCGTCAGTTACTAAATGTTCTCTTATACGTTCATCATAACCTTCATAATGACCACAAATAAACACAATATGATTAGATTCACTTAATTCTTGGGCAATGTCTTGCGTAAATGGACGACCTTGAGGGCACATTAATATAACTCGAGTATCATCAGTCCTATTGATGTCTTCCATCGCATTAAACACTGGCTCAGGCTTTAATACCATACCTTGACCTCCGCCAAAAGGATAATCATCTACTTGATTATGTTTATTTACTGAATAATCTCTAAAATTGATAGTATTCACATTTATAATATCTTTGTCTTGCGCTCTTTTTAAAATAGAATGATTTAATACCCCGTCAAACATTTCTGGAAATAAAGTTAAATAATCAATTTTCATTAATCTAACAGCCCTTCCATTGGTGTGATGATAACTGTTTTATTTTCTACATCAACATCTTTAACAACATCTGCTATGTAAGGAATTAAATATTCTTTGTCCCCTTTTACAACCCACACGTCATTAGCGCCAGATTCAAAAATACTAGTGATGCGACCAATTGGCTGTTGTTTATCGTCAAATACAGTACAACCTATAATATCTGAATAATAAAATTCATTTTCTTCAAGTTCAATGTCTTCATGATCTCTTTCTTGATATAGTACAGCGCCTTTTAAATACTCGATATCATTAATGTTTTCGATACCTTCAAATTTCAACATATGAAATCCTTTGTGGGTACGATATGACGTCACAGTTAACGCTTTTTCTATTTGGTTTAATTTTGCTGTCAACACTTCACCTGGTTGAAAACGTGTATCAGTAAAATCTGAATTAGATTTTACTTTAACTTCTCCTTTGATTCCATGCGTATTGACGATTTGTCCTACTTCGACTTCCATAATGACTAACCTCCTTATATATAGTGTATTAATGTTTTTACTATATCATCAATTAATATGTTAAACATGCATTTTTTTAATCTTTTAAAAATAAAAAAGGACACCAATATATGGCGCCCTTTCAACTAAATATATAAACACGTCACGAGTGACTATGATTATTTAGCGTTTTTTTGGTCATCGAATTTTTTCAAAATACCTTCTCTTGATAAGATATTATGAACTGTATCAGTTGGTTTTGCACCGTCTTTTAACCATTTTAATGCTAACTCTTCGTCAATTTTAACTTCTGGAGCATTAACGTGTGCTGGATTGTAAGTACCGATTTGTTCGATGATACGACCATCACGTGGTGAACGAGCATCTGCAACTACAATACGATAGAATGGATTTCTTTTTGAACCTAAACGAGTTAAACGAATTTTAACTGCCATTATAAAACTCTCCTTTAAACATTTCAATTTTTATTTTCTACAAGAATAAATAATAACAGGTATATTAAACTTTGTAAAGACATTTTGCTTTACCAAATCTAAATTCATGAAATGAATTGTAGATTTGGTTATGCATTAGCTTTAGCTAAGGCGTTCCTCACCGTTCAGAGAAATTAGTGTTAGTTATGGGAGTGAGACAGAAATAATAATTTTATTTCTAGGTCTCACCCGGCAAGGCTGATTAGGATAGAAAATAGCTTAGCATAAGTCTATTTTCTGCCAATCAGCTACTGCAATACATAAATTTAGTCCATGTTGTTCTTTTATCTCAAGCGTTTCATCTTCATTAATTTCACGAAAGGAATTGTTTTTTAGTTGCTAACTTAATTTTTTATTAGGTAAATCGTTCTTTCTTATAAAAAGAAAAAATTCCAACAGACGTATATCTGTTGGAATCACAACATTATATTAGAAAGGTAAATTCATACCTTTTAACATATTTTCCATCTGGCTACGTTTGGCTTTCTTACCTTTGCCGCCACCAGTAAATTGTTTCATCATTTTCTTCATGTCATTAAATTGTTTCATTAAACGATTGACTTCTTGTAAAGAACGCCCTGAACCTTTTGCGATACGTTTTTTACGAGAAACGTTCAACATCGCTGGATTCGCTCTTTCACTAGGTGTCATTGATTGAATAATAGCTTTAATATGATCGATTTGTTTGTCACTCATATTAAGTTGATCTAAGCCTTTCATCTTGTTCATACCAGGAATCATTTTCATGATGTCGTCTAATGGCCCTAGATTTTTAACTTGATCAAGCTGTTCTAAGAAATCATCCAATGTGAAAGATGAGTCTCTCATTTTCTTTTCTAAATCTTTAGCTTTGTCTTGGTCAACATCTTGTTGTGCTTTTTCAATTAAACTTAAAACATCACCCATACCTAAAATACGAGATGCCATACGTTCTGGATGGAATAATTCTAAACCATCAAGTTTTTCACTCATACCTACAAATTTAATTGGTTTTTGAGTTACTGAACGTATAGATAATGCAGCACCACCACGAGTGTCACCATCTAATTTAGTTAATGTCACACCCGTTACGTCTAATTGTTCATCAAATGATTGTGCAACATTAACAGCATCTTGACCAGTCATTGCATCGACAACCAACATAATTTCATCTGGTTTAGCAATTTCTTTAACTTCTTGCAATTCATTCATTAATGCTTCATCAATATGCAAACGACCTGCTGTATCGATAATAACAAAGTCTAAATGTTCTTCTTTAGCATGCGCTAATGCATTTTGAACGATTTGTTGTGGTTTAACTTGGTCCCCTTCACTATAAACAGGAACATCTAGTTGCTTACCTACTGTTTGTAACTGATCAATGGCAGCTGGTCGATAAATATCTCCCGCAACTAACATTGGTTTTTTATTATATTTTTTACGCATTAAAAGTGCTAATTTACCTGCAGTTGTAGTTTTACCTGCACCTTGCAAACCAACCATCATAACAACTGTTGGTGGTTTATTAGCCATTTTAATCGTTGAATTTTCGCCACCCATTAAATTCGTTAATTCATCTTGAACAATTTTAATAACTTGTTGTCCAGGTGTTAATGACTGCATCACATCTGAGCCTAATGCTCGTTCTGAAACAGTTTTGACGAAATCTTTTACGACTTTAAAGTTAACGTCGGCTTCTAATAACGCAAGACGAACTTCTCGCATCATTGCTTTGATATCTGCTTCTGTTACTTTACCCTTACCACGCATTCTTTGCATTGATGCCTGTAAGCGATCCGACAATCCTTCAAATGCCATAATTATTCCCTCCTCTTTTTATCACTATTCTAATTCTTCTAATTGATCTATATATTGCTTTAATAATTCTGGTTTATCAAGAGATTGTTTCATTCGATCATAAATATCTCGTCGTTGCTCAAACCTTTTGTATAATCCTAATTTAGTTTCATAATCTTCTACTAAATCGCCAGTTCTTCTTATATTATCATAAACTGCTTGTCTACTCACATTAAAAGTATCAGCAATTTCACTTAATGCATAATCTTGCAAGTAAAATAATTCTAAGTAATTTCTTTGTTTATCTGTTAATAAAGATTGATAAAAATCAAAGAGATAATTCATTCGTAGTGTTTTTACTAAATCATTTTGGCTCATGCGATGCATCTCCATTATCAGATGGAGATTCTGCTAATTCATCTGGAATCTCTTCATTTTGTTCAATCATATCAGCAAATAATCCGTAAACATAGCTTTCTGGGTTGAAAGGCTGTAAATCATCTAATTTTTCACCTAAACCTACATATTTAACAGGTATTTTAAGTTCATTTCTGATTGCTAATACAATACCACCTTTAGCAGTACCATCTAATTTAGTTAATACAATACCTGAAACATTTGTTACTTCCTTGAAAGTACGGGCTTGTGATAACGCATTTTGTCCAGTTGTAGCATCTAAGCAAAGTAATGCTTCATGCGGTGCATCTGGAACAGCTCTACCAATAACACGTTTTACTTTTTCTAATTCTTGCATTAAATTAGATTTATTTTGTAAACGACCTGCAGTATCACAAATTAAAATATCTACTTTTTTATTTTTAGCAGCATTGATTGCATCATACATTACTGCAGCTGGATCTGAACCTTCACTTTGGCTTATAACTTCAACGCCAACTCGTTCTCCCCAAACTTTTAATTGTTCAATAGCACCTGCTCTAAATGTATCACCTGCAGCAAGCATAACTTTTTTACCTTCCATTTTGTAACGGTAAGCTAATTTACCAATCGTCGTCGTTTTACCTACACCATTAACACCGACCATTAAAATAACATTTAAACGTCCATCTTCAAGATTCATTGCTTCTGATTTATCATGTTCTTGGTGATAAATTTCCACAATTTTTTCAACGATAACTTCACGTAAATCTTCTGTTTCTTTAATGTTACGACGTTGTGCTTCAGCACGAAGTTCTTCAGTTAATTGCATCACCGTATTAAAACCAACATCGGCTGTAATTAACATCTCTTCCAATGCTTCGAAGAATTCTTCATCAACTTTTCTATAACGCGCTATTAAATTGTTTAATTGTTCTTGGAAATTTTCTCTAGATTTTTCTAATCCAGCTTTAAATTTCGCACCAATTTTTTGTGCTTCTATCTCTTCAAAGTCTTCAATTGAAATTAAGCCATCTTCATCAAAATCTGCTTCACTTAATTTTCTAGGTTTCTTTTTAGGTTTATCTTCCTCTAGTTCATGTTGAGACGCATGTTGTTCCTCATCCATCTGTTTGGAAGAGTCATCTGAAACCTCTTCACTGGATAATTCCTTTTCAATGTCTTCTTCTCTTGGTCCTGAAAATTTATCTTTTAAGCGTTTAAAAAAGCTCATGCTTCTTCCTCCTTCATAACCTCATCTATTGTATTTAGGTTAACACTTACTAACTTTGATACTCCTGATTCTTGCATTGTTACACCGTAAAGTCGATCTGAAAATTCCATCGTGCCTTTACGATGTGTAATAACGATAAATTGTGTTTGATCAGATAATTCATTGAGGTATTGTGCGTAACGAATCACATTGGCTTCATCTAGTGCCGCTTCTACCTCATCTAATATAACAAATGGTGCTGATCTTACTTTTAATATAGCAAATAATAATGCAATTGCACTTAATGCACGCTCTCCACCACTTAATAAAGATAAATGTTGTAGTTTCTTACCTGGAGGTTGGACAATAATATCGACACCTGCTGCTAAATAATCATTTTCTGTTAATTGTAATTCAGCTTGACCACCACCAAATAGTTGTTTAAAGACATCACTAAAGTGACTTTGTACAGCATGAAATGTTTCTTTAAACCTGTCTTCTACTTCTTTATCCATTTCATTTATAATTTGTTCTAAAGTTGATTTGGCTTCTCTCAAATCAGTTCTTTGCTCATTTAAGAATGTATATCTCTCATTTAATTCTTCAAATTGTTCGATAGCATTCAAATTAACAGGACCTAATTCGTCAATTGACATTTTAGTTAGTTTAACCTTTTTACGTAGCTGATCAATATCGTCTTCATTATCATAGAGCGAACGTGCACGTTCAACAGTAAGTTGATATTCATCATTCAAATGATCAATCGCATGATTAATGAGTACATCTAATTTAGACTGATTAGCTTTAATATCCTGATAGTGATTTTCGATAGATAATAAATCTTGATGACATTCTTGTAGCTTACTATCATTGTCTTCAATCATCTGATTTAAGTCAACTCGTTGTTGCTTCATTTGATCAAGTTGTTCATTTAATTCAGAACGTGTTCGTTCTTTATCAGCAATTTGTGACTTGATTTTATCAAAAGCTTGTTCACCCATCATTTCATCTGAATTGAATAATTGAATTTTCTCTTTAACTGTTTCAAGTTGTTGCTCTGTACTTTGTAATTGTTTATCTAAACGCTCAATTTCCTGCTGTTGTCCTTTAATTCGTTCTTTGACAACTGCTAGATCGGATTGCTTTTGATGTAATTGTTGTTGGGTTTGAGTCGTAGTTTCTTTACCTTCTTTAGAAAGCTTCGTATATTTTTCTATATCTTCTTCTAAATGTTTAAGTTGCGCTTGAATTTCTGAAAGATGTTGTTGTTTTTGCTCAAGTGTTGCTTTACTTTTATCACTTTGATACCCATCATTTTTTTCAAATTCAAACTCTTCATGTTCGTCTTTTAAATGTGTTTCTTGTTTCTTCAAGCGATCAAGCTCTAACTCATAGCCATGTGCTTTTTCTTTTAAATTATTATAACTTTGACTTAACTCAAAGTATGTTTCACTTAACTTTTCAGATTGCGCTTGATGTGTTTGGAATTGTTTCTCAAATTCGTACGTCTGCCTTTGATAATCTTCTAATTGGTGACGCATAGTTGTGAGCTCATCTTTTTGTGTTAAGATGCTTTTAGTTTTGCGAGCGCCCCCACCAGTCATGGAACCACCTGGATTAACAACATCCCCTTCAAGTGTCACAATTCTTGTGCGATAACGAATCGATCTTGCTAAATCATTCGCATGTTTCAAATCATCTACAATAATAGTATTACCTAGTAAATTTTCTACGATATTTTTATATTTAGAAGATACTTTTACTGCATCTGAAGCAATGTTAACAAAGCCCTCAGAAGCTTGTGCTGTTGATTTAATATCTGCAGCTATATATCTTGGTTGAATAACATTTAAAGGTAGGAATGTGGCACGTCCTAAACTACGTTGTTTTAAAAATTGTATCGCCTGACGACCATCTTTTTCATCTTCTACGATGACATGTTGTAACGATGCGCCTAAAGCAGTTTCTATTGCTTGTGTTAATTGAGAAGGAACGTCTATAATTTCCGCAACTGCACCATGAATACCATTCAATTCTTTATCTTTAGCTTTAAGTATATGTTTAACACCATTAAAGAAGTAAGTGTAATCTTCTTCCTGAGTAGCAAGGCTATCAATTCGTGATTTTAACTTTTCATTATATCTATACGCTTGATATAATTTATTTTCGAATTCTGTTTGAAGTTGCTTAGATTCAGTTAATTGTTTTTCGACATTTTTAATTTGTTGTTCAGTATTATGCATGTCTTTCTGAACTTGTTGATATTCCTTATCAGTATTTGAAATATTATTTTGAATGTCTTTTAATTGATTAAATGCTTCAACTAATCTGGAATCTAAACGTGATTTTTTCGCTTCGTTTTCATTAATTGTATGTTCTAAAAAGCGTATATCATTATTGACATCTGATTGTTCGGACATCAACGTATAATATTTATTTTTAATTTCTTCTAATTTCTCATCATGTTGTTCATCAGAAACATATAACTTTGATTCTAATGTTTGTATCGTTTTATTTAATTCTTTTTGCTTTTGTCTTAGCTGATCTAAAGTTTGTATAGCTTGCTCTTTTTCAGATTTTAGATTGTCTAATTGAGACATTAAATTGTCTTGTTCTTCTTCAAATCTTGCATTTGTTTCAGATTGGTTCTTTTTTCTTTCCTCAAGCACATTAAGTTGACCAGAATACTTTTCAAATTCTTCTGTAGCTTTTACTAAATCATAATTTAATTGTTCTATATTTTGATCTAGCTCTTGCCTTTGACCTTTATACTTTTGTAATAATTGGTTAATTTGACTTTGTTCGGCCTCTTTATTCGCTTGCTTACCTTTTAAATCATTGAGTTGTTCATCTAACTGACCGTTATCCTGAGTATATTGATCAATATCATGAACCGTCACAATCACATCGCTTTTTTTCATTTCAGATGACAATTGTTTATATTCTTTGGCAATAGCTGCTTCTTCTTTTAAAGGTTCAACTCTTCCTTCTAAATCATATAAAATGTCCTCTACACGCGATAAGTTATCTTCGGTTTGATCTAATTTTTGGACAGATTCTGCTTTCCGTTTTTTATATTTTAAAACGCCTGCTGATTCTTCAATAATCTGTCTACGATCAATCGGTTTAGCATTTAAAATCTCATCCACTCTACCTTGAGATATGATTGAGAACGCTTCTTTACCTAAACCAGAATCTAAAAATAAATCAATGATATCTTTTAATCGAGCACGATCATTATTTAAATAGTATTCGCTTTCGCCACTTCTATAAAGACGTCGCGTAACCTCTACCACTTCTGCATCTATTTGTAATTTTTTTGAATGATTATCTAACTTTAATTTTACTTCTGCAAAATTTTGAGGTTTACGATGTTCAGCACCTGAAAAGATAATATCTTCCATTTTAGAACCACGAAGTGACTTCGCTGATTGTTCGCCTAATACCCATTTGATTGCATCTGTAATATTACTTTTACCGCTACCATTTGGACCAACAATAGCTGTTACGCCTTTATCAAACTGCACATCAGTATGGTCTGCAAATGATTTAAATCCTACGGCGTCTATTGATTTTAAATAAACCATGTTATTCTCCTTATCCAAATCCTAGTTGATCCATGTCTATACAATCAACTTAATATATGATGCAAAGTTATTAACGTTACATCTTCCTTTACAGTTTAATCTTAATTGATGGTAATGATTTCAATTAAGACGATATGTTAATTTATAAATTACTATTTATTTTTCATTTGTTTGTAAGCACTTTCAGCTGCCTTTTGTTCAGACTCTTTCTTAGTTTTACCTTGTCCTTCTGCGATAGCTTGCTTTTCTAAAATAACTTCTGATGTAAATAAACGATGGTGTGCAGGACCTTCTTCTTTAATTAAGCGATAAGTGACATCGCCTTTATTTTGTCTGTGCACAAATTCTTGGAACTGTGTTTTAAAATCGACTACACCATCTAATTCATCATCTTCTACATATGGGAATATAATTTTCTCAGCAAAATCCCATACTGTATCTAATCCTTGATCTAAATATAAGGCACCAACGAATGCTTCAAATGCATCTGAGATAAGTGAAGGTCGTGTTCTACCACCTGTCTTCTCTTCGCCTTTTCCTAATAAAATTAGTTCATTTAACTTTATTTTATTTGCAAATATTACAAGTGAAGGCTCACATACGATAGTTGCTCTCATCTTTGTTAAATTACCCTCTGGTAAATCTGGGTGTTTATCAAATAGATAACGTGAAACCGTCAATTCTAATACCGCATCACCTAAAAATTCTAATCTTTCATTATGGTCTAAACGATTCATATTAAAATCATTAATAAAGCTAGAATGAGAAAATGCCTGTTGGTACAATTCTATATTTTTATATTCAAAGCCTAATTCATGCATTTTCTGTGCAAATAGCTCTCGAAAGCGGTTAATCATTTCTGTCTTTTTCTGATTGGTCATAAAATATACCTCCTTAATTTATGATATGTTAACTCTAATTTTACGTGAAATCTCACCAAAACAAAAGAAAAAATCTGAGCCGACACAATGACGACTCAGATATAGGTTTATTATTTTTCAAGACTATTGATATACTTAACAGCATCACCAACAGTGTTGATTTTTTCAGCTTCTTCATCTGGAATTTCAGTACCAAATTCATCTTCTAATTCCATTACTAATTCAGCGATATCAAGTGAGTCAGCGCCTAAATCATCTTTGAAAGATGCATCTTCAGTTACTTTATCAGCATCAACACCTAAACGGTCAACGATGATATCCTTTACTTTATCGAAGTTTTCCACGTCGATTCACCTCCTTTAAAAGCGTCTATCCATAGACTATTATATTTTCCCATTTTAGAATATAAAATACAAGTAGAATTTGGTTGCAAGACAGAAATTCTATTGATTTCGTTGTCTTGCACCCGCAAGGTTGACTAGTTCAATCATGGCTTTTGACATGAGTGGACAGTCAACTACTGCGTTACATAAGCTTTAGCTTATGTGTTCATCTTCTCAATCATTAAAATGATTAGTGTTTCTTAGGGAGTAATTCTTAAATCTATCTGATTTTTTAGAATTACCCCCGTAAAGGTGACTAGGTTAGGCATTAAGTGGATAACCAGTCAACTACTACGTAATGAGCTTTAGCTCAGGTAATCCTTTCTTTAATAGCCCCAACTTGCATTGCTTGTTGAATTTCTTTTTTTGAAATTCTCTTTGTTGGGGCCCCAGCCCCAACTTGCATTGCTTGTTGAATTTCTTTTTTGAAATTCTCTTTGTTGGGGCCCCAGCCCCAACTTGCATTGCTTGTTGAATTTCTTTTTTGAAATTCTCTTTGTTGGGGCCCCAGCCCCAACTTGCATTGCTTGTTGAATTTCTTTTTTGAAATTCTCTTTGTTGGGGCCCCAGCCCCAACTTGCATTGCTTGTTGAATTTCTTTTTTGAAATTCTCTTTGTTGGGGCCCC
>ERZ1023492.48-NODE-48-length-54516-cov-7.201098_pt1 | contig 54516 bp, 53 predicted proteins | sample MGYA00380541_ERZ1023492 | MGnify/ENA primary metagenome ERZ1023492 (study PRJEB33173, sample SAMEA4830351) | metagenome | study: EMG produced TPA metagenomics assembly of the PRJEB25223 data set...
AGTAGCTGCTGCTAAACCAGAAGTTATATTTATCTCAGGTAGAACGGCAAATCAGAAGAATTTAGATGAATTCAAAAAAGCTGCACCAGACGCTAAAATCGTTTACGTAGGTGCGGATGAGAAAAACTTAGTTAAAGACATGAAGAAAAACACTGAAAACTTAGGTAAAATTTACGACAAAGAAGATAAAGCCAAAGACATTAATGAAGACTTAGATGAAAAAATATCTGAAATGAAAGATGAAACTAAGAAGTTCAATAAAACTGTAATGTATTTATTAGTAAATGAAGGTGAATTATCAACATTTGGTCCTAAAGGTCGTTTTGGTGGCTTAGTATTTGATACATTAGGCTTTAAACCAGCAGATGAAAATGTTAGCAATAGTCCACATGGCCAAAACGTAAATAATGAATATATTAGCAAGCATAATCCAGATGTTATTTTAGCAATGGACCGTGGTGAAGTTGTAGGCGGAGAATCAACTGCTAAAAAAGTGTTAAGTAATAATGTTATTAAAGACGTTAAAGCAGTTAAAAATGATAAAGTATATCAATTAGATCCTAAATTATGGTACTTTGCTTCTGGTTCAACTACAACAACTATGAAACAAATTGATGAATTAGAAGAAGTAGTCGATAAATAAATTGATAGTATAAGTTTTCAATATCGCCCTGAATAAGGCGATATTTTTTTGGAGGAAATTAGTGTTGAAAATTATTTTATAATAAAGTAATATAATTTTAAATGATATTGATAATCGTTATCACTTAATAATACAACAAGAGGATGTTGCAACGATGAAGAAAATAATTTTGTTTTTAATATTAAGTCTTGCTTTAGTCTTAACAGCGTGTGGTAAAAGCTCTGACAGTAACAATGATACTTCGAAGAAGATTGACAATAAAGACATCGTTCAAATTGAAAATAATTATAAGACAAGAGGCGAGAAAAAAAGATAAAAGTGATGCCAAAAAAATTAAAGAAACTGTTGATGTGCCCAAGAATCCAAAACGTGCAATTGTCTTTGATTATGGTGCCGTCGATGTATTAAAAGCGTTTGGCGTTCAAGACCGCATTATTGGATTACCTAAAGGTGAAAAAAATGCTGCGTTACCTGAATTTCTTTCAGAATTCAAAGATGATAAATACATCAATACTGGTAATTTAATCCAAATTAATTTTGATAAAATAGCTAAAGCTAAACCAGAGGTCATTTATATTTCTGGAAGAACAGCAACAGTGAAGAATATAGATGAACTTAAAAAAGCTGCACCAGACGCTAAAATCGTTTATGTTGGTGCCAGTGAGAAAAACTATATAAATGATATGAAATCTGTAACAACTAAATTAGGAAAAATTTATGGTAAAGAAGATAAAGCTAAATCATTAATTGAAGAGTTGGATAAAAAAATAGCGGATACAAAAGCGAAAGTTGAAAAATTAGATAAGAAAACAATGTATCTTTTAGTTAACGAAGGCGAATTATCTACATTTGGACCAGGAGGTAGATTTGGAGATTTAATCTACGATACATTAGGATTTAAACCTACAGATGAGCATGTCAAAGCAAGTCCACATGGCCAAAATATTAATAATGAGTATATTACAAGTAAAAATCCTGATATTATCTTAGCAATGGATAGAGGACAAGTTGTAAGTGGCAAATCAAGTGCAAAACAAACGTTATCTAATGATGTAATTAAAGATGTAAATGCAGTTAAAAATGGTAATGTATACGAATTAGATCCTAAACTATGGTACTTTAGCGCTGGTTCAACTTCAACAACAATCAAACAAATTGATGAATTAAATCAAATCTTGAAAAAATTAAAATAATAAAAACGTAAAGTATAAAGGCTTAGTAACAATCTTTCAATCGTTACTAAGCCTTTATTATAATTCAAAATATAAATGATAGTGGAATTTACAACGACTATTAAAATGTGCTTGGCATTTAGGACATAGCTCTGTCATCATATAATCTTGAATAGACATTTCATGTTTACATACACCACACATAATTGCCTTTTCATCAAATTCTTGTTCTGACCATCTTTTGATAGGGTGTGTTTCGTGTTCTTCGTGACATTGATAACACGGATAATATTTATTGCAGCATTTGAATTTTATTGCTATAACATCTAAAAAAGTATGGTAATGTGTGCATCGTGTTTCATTGTCTACAAGTGAGCCATAAACCTTTGGCATCATTCATCGTCTCCCATCAACATATATAGTTGCTATTCTTTAGGATGATCACCTATAATACGTACCTCAGTATTCAATTCAACATCGAATTTTTCTTTAACTGTTTTTTGTACGTGATGTATAAGTGCTTCATAATCAGTAGCTGTTCCATTATCTACATTAACCATGAATCCTGCATGTTTTTTAGAAACTTCTACGCCACCAACGCGATAACCCTGTAAATCAGAATCTTGTATTAATTTTCCTGCAAAATGACCGGGTGGTCTTTGGAACACACTACCACATGATGGATATTCTAGTGGTTGTTTAGACTCACGACGTTCAGTTAAGTCATCCATCTTCGCTTGAATTTCGTCTAATTTTCCTGGTTCAAGTGTGAATGCAGCTTCAAGTACAACTAAATGTTGCTTTTGTACAATACTATTTCTGTAATCTAATTCTAATTCTTTATTAGTAAATTGAATTAAATCACCTTCTTCATTAACACAAAGCGCGTAGTCGATACAATCTTTGATTTCACCACCATATGCGCCAGCATTCATGTAAACAGCTCCTCCGACAGAACCTGGAATGCCACAAGCAAATTCTAAACCTGTTAACACATGGTCTCTAGCAGCACGTGAAACATCTATAATTGCAGAACCGCTTCCAGCAATAATAGCATCATCAGAAACATTAATATGATTTAATGATAATAAGCTAATAACAATACCACGAATGCCGCCTTCACGAATAATAATGTTTGACCCATTTCCGAGGTATGTGACCGGGATATCTTTTTCTTTAGCGTATCTTACAATAGCTTGTACATCCTCATTTTTAGTGGGAGATAAATAAAAGTCTGCATTTCCACCTGTCTCGGTGTATGTATATCGTTTTAAAGGTTCATTTACTTTAATAATATCTTCAGGTATTAAGGATTTTAAATCTTGTAAGATGTCTTCTTGCTTTAACATAAGTACATCCTTTCTTCTCTTCTATAATCTAATTTTTATTATAGCAATTTTATAGATGATTTGCGAAAACGACAACAGAATTCAAAGTTTTACAACTTTTGAAATATATCTTCAAAGTATTTCTGTTTTTGATTTTCGTATGGTCTTATATAATTAGTATGTTGGATAATAGAAACCTTTTTTTCTGAAAAGTGACGTGCTATATCTGATTGTGTTGCAAGTGCTTTGTCTACTTCAATATACTGTTTGAATAAGGTTGTGTCCATTTGAATGATGTGTAGGCGAATGGTTTGTCTCAAATCAATCATATTATTGAACTTAGCCATCATAACTTTCTTTTTATAAGGGTGATGGAGACGATAAAAGCCTAAATAATTTAATCGTTTCTCATCTAGAGCTGTGATATCATGTAAATTATTTACACCAACTAAAACATCTAAAATGGGTTCAGTTGCATAATTAAAATGACTTGTGCCTCCAATATGTTGCGCGAACTTTACAGGAGAATCTAGCAAGTTGAATAATGATGTTTTAGTTGTTTGATATAATGTGTCATATTCAGATTGAGTGTCGCCATGAATAAAAGGCTGAACGGTTGAGTACATTCGTATCTCCTTTAAATTATAAGTTTTGACAAATTCTGAAATACTATAACACAAATCATTTTCAATATAAATAGCTTTAGGTATAATACGTGTTGATAGGAGTGCATTTATGAAGAAATTAGCAATACTTTCTATAATGTTGATATGTGGCATATTGCTCTCATCATGTGGCAATCAAAGTAGCGCGGACTTAAAGGATTTTCAAACACAACTTAATAAGGTTGAAGATGAGAAGAAAGATCTTAAAACTTTAATGGACAAGATTCACTTGAAACAATTGGATCAATTGAGCAAGACGGACACCACTGATAAGAATAAAAGAGAGTTTGAAGCACTAAAGAAAGATATTAACAAACACTTAATTCCTCAATTTAAAAAATATGAAAAGTCAGCTAAACAATTACCAGCTGAACATCAAGATGTTAAAGACTTAAAGAGCAAGTACTTAGAAAATGTAAAACAGGAAAAACAATCTATATATGATATTAAAACCTTTGTAGATTTATGTAATAAGTCAATTAAGGCGAATGAAGATATCTTGGATTATACAAAGTTATTTGAAAGTAATCGCTCACAAGTAGAAACGCAAATTAAAAAGGCAAATAATCAAGAAGATGCCAATCAGTTAACATCTAAAATTGAAAGTAACAATCAAAATCTTAAAGAAGCTGCACAAAAATACTTAGAAAGTGATGATAGTAATTCTAAGAAAGCAATTGACGAACATATTAAACCGTTAATTGAGAAGCAAATTACAGAATTAAACCAAACCAATATTACTGACCCAAAAGTCAACAGTGCTCGCAAAAATGCGATTGAAATGTATTATAATTTATTGAATTACTATGATACGCGAGAAACTACAATTGAAATAGAGAAAAAACTTTCTAAAATTGATGTAGAAAAGTTACCGAAAACGGGTAAAGAATTAAGTAAGGATAATAATGATTTTTACGAAGATTTGAAAAAGTTAAAAAAGCAATAGATAGACATAGTTGATAAAATTAAAATTTTTGGTTAACAATGGACTTTGAAATGTGTATAATTGAACCCATTGAGTAGTTTATAATGATTATAAAGAGCAACATGGGCATAAATAATTTTAGAGGTGAATAGAATGGCTATAAAGCTGAGTTCGATTGACCAGTTTGAGCAAGTACTTAAAGATAATAAATATGTATTTGTATTAAAACATAGTGATACTTGTCCAATCTCAGCAGATGCATACGATCAATTTAATAAATTTTTATATGAAAGAGATATGGATGGCTATTACTTAGTCGTTCAAGAAGAAAGAAAACTTTCTGACTATATCGCTGAAAAGACAAATGTGAAACATGAATCGCCACAAGCATTCTATTTTATTGATGGAGAAGCAACTTGGAATGCTAGTCACAGTGATATTAATGTATCTTCATTAGCTCAAGCTGAAGAATAACAACTATCAACAATTAAAAATAGTAAACGCGATTAGGTTAAAAAAATAGTTTAGACTGCATTATAAAGCGCAGTAGCTGACAAATCTGAGAGACTGGCCACACAATGGCTTCTCAGCTCTAGTCATCCATGCAGGAGTGGGCAATGAATTCTAGATGAATTCCGTGTCACTCCTGTTTTTATTTATCTATTTGCAACAGCTATTATTATGAAAAGTAGAGACAACCCATGTATAATGTGAAAGTGAAGTCGAATGTATAACATCTAAATCAATATATAAATAAAGAAAATGGCATGAGGTGATTAACAGATGAAAATATTAGTAGCAATGGATGAATTTAACGGTATAATCTCAAGTTATCAAGCGAATCGTTTCGTTGAAGAAGCGGTAGCCAGTCAAATTGAAGATGCTGATATTGTACAAGTGCCATTATTTAATGGGCGTCATGAATTAATGGATTCGGTGTTCTTATGGCAATCAGGTACGAAATATAGAGTGAATGTGCATGATGCGGATATGAAGGAAGTCGAAACAGTTTATGGTCAAACTGAACAAGGATTAACTATAATTGAGGGGAATTTATTTATAAAAGGACAAAAACCGGTTGAACAACGTTCAAGTTACGGTTTAGGAGAAGTAATTATAGATGCACTGAATAATGGAGCCGATAACATTGTTATTTCACTTGGTGGCATCGATAGTTTCGATGGTGGTATTGGGATGATGCAAGCTTTAGGTGCTCAATTCTATAATGATGAAGGAGAACTTCTAGATGCACGTGAAGGTGCTCAAGTGATTAAATTTATTCGTCGAATTGATTTTTCTGCAATACCTCAAAATTTCAAGGATGCACATATTCAATTGATGTCTGATTTTTCTAGTAAATTATATGGTAAGCATAGTGAAATTATGAAGACGTATGAAACACATCAATTGACACGAGAAAAAGCTGCAGAAATAGATAATTTAATTTGGTACTTCAGTGAGCTTGTTAAAAATGAAATGAAAATTGCTATGGGTCCTATCGAAAGAGGCGGCGCTGGTGGTGGTATTGCAGCATTATTAAATGGATTGTATGATGCTGAAATATTAACAAGTCATGAATTGGTTAACCAAATAACACATTTAGATGATTTAGTTTCTCAGGCGGATTTAATCATCTTTGGTGAAGGTGTTAAAGAAGAGGATCACTTACTTGAAACAACAACTTTAACAATTGCAGAATTAGCGCAAAAACATGATAAACCTGCGATTGCTATTTGTGCGACTGATGACAAATTTGATGTCTTTGATCAGTACCATGTTACAGCAATGTTTAATACTTTCGTTGAGATGCCAGAAAGATACACAGACTTTAAAATGGGTATACAAATCCGACACTTTACTGTTCAAGCACTTAGATTATTAAAAACGACATTAAATAATGCATAAATGAATAACTAACAAAAGGCAAACTGCAATTACCTATATAAGCATGGTAATTGTGGTTTGCCTTATTTATTATATTTATTTATGGTGATGTGTGACTTCTTGAGCAATACCAATGATGACTTGCACTGCCTTCTCCATTACATCGATAGATGCATATTCAAAAGGTCCATGGAAATTACCGCAACCTGTAAATATATTAGGAGTTGGTAAGCCTTTAAATGATAATTGTGAACCATCAGTTCCACCACGAATAGGTGCAGTGTTTGGTTCTATATTTAAATCATTGAACACTTTTTTAGGAATATCAATAATATATGGATGTGGTTCAATCTTTTCAGCCATATTATAATATTGATCTTCTATATCTACTTTTACTGGGAAATCTTCATAATGGACATTAATATCGTCACGAATTTCTAATAATTTTTTCTTACGTAATTCGAATGATTCTCTATCATGATCACGAATGATATATTGTAATGTTGCTTTTTCAACATTACCTTCGAATTTCATCAAATGATAAAATCCCTCATAGTCTTCCGTACGTTCAGGAACTTCGCCAGCGGGTAGTAGACTATGAAATTGATGGCCTAATGAGATAGCATTGACCATGATGTTTTTAGCAGATCCTGGATGGACATTCACACCATGTGTAGTTATATTAGCCTCAGCGGCATTAAAACTTTCAAATTGTAATTCTCCAAATTCACTGCCGTCCATTGTATAAGCGAAATCTGCATTGAAACGTTCCACATCGAATTTATGAGGACCTCGTCCAATTTCTTCGTCTGGCGTGAATGCGATACGGATTCGACCATGCTTGATTTCTGGGTGCTCTATTAAATATTTTACTGCTTCCATGATTTCGACAACTCCAGCTTTATCATCTGCACCTAACAGTGATGTGCCGTCAGTAATCATTAGCGTATGACCTATAAGTTTTTTTAATTCTGGAAAAGTTTCTTGGCTCAATACTCGACCAGTATCACCTAATTTAATTGTTTTACCATCATATTGTTCTACAATTTGAGGATTCACATTGCTGGCATTAAAATCTGGTGATGTATCAACATGTGCCAGGAACCCAACGGTAGGGACGTCGAAAGATACATTGCTTTCTAACGTCGCAAATAAATATCCATTGTCGTCGAGATTCGTTTCTAAGCCAAAACCTTCAAGTTCTTGTTGTAATAAAATCAATAAATCCCATTGCTTCTCAGTTGAAGGTGTAGTTGAAGATTCCGGATTAGATTGTGTATCGATTTTTACGTAACGTGATAATCTATCTATAAGCTGTGCTTTCATAGCAAGACATCCCCTTAGACTCTATTATTCATATTATAAGATTTTCTATATGTTTTACCTTTAATTTTATCATAATACTGCTTTATTCGTGTGTAAATATAGTAGAGGATTTCTGCTACTAAAATGCCGAATGCGATTGAACCAGAAATAAGTGTAACTTCTAAGAAAGTATTCACTGCTTGTGTATAATCATTTGAGACTAGATAACGTGTTGCTTCATATGCAGTTCCACCTGGAACAAGTGGAATAATTCCGGGCACTATAAAAATGATCACAGGGCGCTTATAACGACGACTCATAACATGGCTAAGTAACCCGAGTATTAAACTTCCTAGAAATGAGGCACCTACTTTTCCTAAATCCATATCTACAGTGAATTGATAAATTGTCCATGCTACAGCACCTACAAAACCACATGCTGCGAGTAGTCGCTTCGGTGCATTGAAGATAATTGAGAAGAGTACTGTAGAAATGAAACTAATTGTAAAATGGAATAAATAAAATAACATTTATAAACAGCCTTTCTTAAATAATTAGTAAAACGATGGCTACACCAGCACCGATGGCGAATGAAGTTAATGCAGCTTCCACGCCTCTAGACATCCCAGCTAATAATTCACCAGCCATTAAATCTCGAATTGCATTACAAATTAATATACCAGGTACAAGCGGCATTACACTTGAAATGGTAATGATATTTTGATTCGTGGCAATACCAAGTTTGGTAAATGTGGCTGCAATCGTGATGACGACAGCGGAAGCAACGAATTCTGAAAAGAATTTAATTTGAATAAAACGCTGTACTAAACTAAAAGTGAGAAAAGCAGCTCCACCAGCTATAACAGCAATCCAGCAATCAGATGCTACACCGCCAAACATGAATAAAAAGAATCCGCAGGCAATTGCAGCAGCAAAAAAGTTTAGTAAAAATGAATATTGCAATGATGCTCGGCGCAAATGAATAAATTCAGATTTTGCTTCATCAATGGTTAATTCATTTCTGGAAATTTTTCTAGATAAACTATTAGTGAGTGCGATTTTTTCTAAATCTGTAGTACGTTCACGGATTCTAATAAGTCGTGTATTTGTTCGATCATTGAGTGAAAAGATAATGGCTGTTGATGTTACAAAGCTATATGTATCATGTAAACCATAACTATGAGCTATACGATTCATCGTATCTTCAACACGATAAGTTTCCGCACCAGCTTCTAGCAGAATTCTACCAGCTATTAAAACTACATCAATCACTTTATTTTCATCGATAATAGTGATTGAATCTGACATAAACGGCACCTCCGTAACATTAGATAATTAAATTTATTTCAATAGACAATTTGAAGTGTACAACTTGCACACGCAACTTGCAATAGTACGCTAGGTATTCATACTACATCTAGGCCGTTGCTAACATGAAATTAAGTATAATTACATAAAAAAAGTCAACATATTTAGATAACCAGATATATTAATAATTTGGTTAATCAATATGTTGACTTCTTTTACGTTTCTATAACTTAATGATTGGATTAAACATCACTTGATTACGACCTTCATTCTTAGCAACGTGAACCATATCATCGGCATCTTTGAAGACTTTTCGTTGTGATTTATGGTCATCTTGCGATAGGTAACCTACACCAATAGAGACAGATAATTTTATGACTTCCTTATTTGGTAAGTGGAATGAAGACTTTTCAACACCTGTTCGAATATTTTCAGCTAATTTAACGCTTTGATCCAATGAGTAATTACGAATCACGACTGAAAATTCTTCGCCCCCATTACGAAAAATTTGAAACTGCTTTGGTACATAATTCTTCAATAACTGTGACATTTGTTTGAGCACAGCATCTCCAGATTTATGTGAATACGTATCATTTACATCTTTAAAACCATCTATATCAATTAATAATAAGGCAAGACTTTCATTTTTATCCTCAGCAATCTGAGATACATGATTTAAATGTCTATCAAATTCTTTTACATTACCTAGTCCAGTAAGATAGTCATACTTATCTTCATTTTCATAGCGTGTGACTAATGAGAAGAAGTGCCACATATCGACAAATGTAATTGCAGAAGCGATGGTTAAAACGAATGAAATTGGGACTAAAAATGCGATTTCTGTAAGATCATATAGCGGACTAAAGATAGATAAAATAAGTAAAATAATAACACTAATCAAATTTAAAATAACTAAAGCTACAATGTCATTTTGTTTTAAAAAAGGTCCAACCATACTTACAATGATACCTATTACAATAAGTACTACACCATAAAGAAGTGAGTTTCCAAATGCGAACACTTCTACTAAAGCAACGATAACTGCCGATACAAGCGTATAGCCCATATTAGTAAAGCGTCCTAAAAATAACAATGGGACAAATGTTAAATGAACTAAATACTCTTGATGGAATGGAATTGGATAAGCTGCAAGTAGCAGTGCAACAAACCTAATAAATACAGTGACATAGCCTTTTGAAAAGACCATTATTTTATTTTCGGAATATTGTAATCGATGAAATAAATAAATGCCAGCTACCATAACTGCAACATTATAAATGATAGATTCAATCATATTGGAATCGACTCCTTTAATTTAACCATTAGTTATTGTAAGTGAAAACTTACCATTTGTCATTAAGTTGTATCAGATAACATAAATAAAATAGATAGAATATTTGAACTTTTATATTCAAATGAATACTGAAATGATATGATATAAATTGATTATCTTTACAAAAAATTTACAATTAATTAAAAAATAAGGATTAATTTGAAGAAATAGGGTAAAATAGTTGAAGTTTAATGAACTATTTAAAGAATAGTTAGTAATTTACAACTATAGTCCAATACAAAAATGATTTGAAAATTGTTTAAATAGAATGAATAGATAACTCGCAAATATGTAAAATTAAAAGAGATTTATTGAAGGTGAACTGATGTATACTTTACTACTTATTGCTGTAACATTGGTAATCAGTTTAATATTAACACCTATGATTATAAAGGTCTCTATTAAATTTGATTTAGTAGATAGGCCAAATTTTAGAAAAGTACATACAAAACCAGTTTCAGTATTGGGTGGTACTGTTATACTACTTTCTTTCTTAATAGGAATCTGGCTTGGACATCCGATTGAAAGAGAAGTTAAGCCCTTAGTTATGGGGGCTATAGTTATGTATTTAGTAGGACTAATTGATGATATTTATGATTTGAAGCCTATTTTAAAGTTGATTGGTCAAATTGTCGCAGCTTCAATCGTAGCATTTTATGGAATTACAATAGATTTTATTTCGTTTCCTATGGGCCCGACAATTCATTTTGGAATATTAAGTATACCGATTACCATTATTTGGATTGTGGCGATAACTAATGCTATCAATTTAATTGATGGTTTAGACGGACTGGCTTCTGGAGTATCTGCAATTGGTCTAATTACAATTGCTTTTATTGCGATTTTACAAGCTAATGTATTTATTATCATGATTTGTAGTGTACTAATAGGATCATTATTAGGATTTCTATGTTTCAACTTTCACCCGGCTAAGATCTTTTTAGGGGATAGCGGAGCGCTACTGATAGGATTTATCATTGGTTTTCTATCCTTACTTGGTTTTAAGAACATTACATTTATTTCATTGTTTTTCCCAATTGTGATTTTAGCTGTACCATTTATTGATACGTTATTTGCAATGATTCGAAGAATGCGAAATGGTCAGCATATTATGCAAGCAGACAAATCGCATTTGCATCATAAACTTTTAGCTTTAGGATATAGCCATAGACAAACAGTATTATTAATTTATTCAATAGCGATTTTATTTAGTTTATCAAGTATCATTTTATACTTATCTCAACCTTTAGGTGTACTCCTAATGTTCATTTTAATTGTTATCACAATTGAATTGATTGTTGAATTTACAGGTTTGATTGATGATAGTTACCGTCCGATACTTAATTTAATAACAAAAAAGAATGAACAACATCACGGTGATAATGGTGTTGATCAACATGATAAAAAATAAAGCCTTGTTTGTAATAACTACTTAAATGATTAGGTAGTGTTATACAAACAAGGTTTTTTATTAATTAGTGGGTATATCAAAAGGTAATTTCTTTACGTCCGCTTCATGCAATTCGAAATTACCAGCTGTGTTCTTATTTAAAAATGCAATAAAGTCATCATATTCAGTTTGTACGACATCAATTTGATAGCTAACCTTATCGGTATAAGTGGTATCTCTTAGAAAGTACGTTGTAGAGGCCAATTCATATTCTAACTTTCCAGTTAAATCATAATTGATAGTCACGGTAGTAGGAATAGCATCACGCAGTTCTACACGTCCTATATCATAAATGACGTCTCTAACAGCACCACTATATGCCCGTATAAGTCCGCCACCGCCAAGTTTAATACCCCCAAAGTATCGAGTAACAACGACACAAACATTATGTACGTCTAATTTTTTTAATATTTCAAGCATAGGGACACCCGCTGTGCCACTTGGTTCACCATCATCATTGGCTTTCTGAATATTCATTTGATCACCAACTGTATATGCTGAACAATTATGCGTAGCCTCTTTATGTTGTTGCTTAATTTCGTTTATGAATGCTTTAGCTTCATCCTCTGATGAAACAGGTTTGATATGTGCGATGAATCTAGATTTATTAATGACATTTTCAATCGAATGTTCCTGTTTAATCGTAATAATATCATTGCTCAAAGTTGTTCACCTCCAGTAAATAAAAAGGATATTTGACCTTTATTATACATGCTTCATTTTAAATGAATAAATATCTGATTATGAATTTCTTTTTCAATCAAAATAATTTATAATAGCTTTGAGTATAATTGAGGAGGACTACTATGAAAATCGCATTAATGGCAGATTCAACTGGGTATCTACCGCAAGACTTTATGGACCAATATGAGATACCTATTGCACCATTAAGTGTTGCATTTGATGATGGAGAAACGTTTACTGAGAATGATAATGTACCAATTGAACGTTTTTATAATAAAATGGCCTCATCTAAAACATTCCCAACAACAAGTCAACCGGCTATTGGGGAATGGATTGAGAACTATGAGAAGTTAAGAGATAAAGGTTACACTGATATTATTGTGATTGCTTTATCAAGTGGTATAAGTGGCAGCTATCAATCAGCTACACAAGCTGGAGAAATGGTAGAGGGTGTCAATGTTCATACGTTTGATAGTAAATTGGCAGCGATGATTGAAGGAAGTTATACAATCTATGCTAAAGAACTCATTGACAAAGGATTTACACCAGAAGTAATTATTGAAGAATTAAAAGAAATCCGAGAACAAGCTGGTGCTTACTTAATTGTTGATGATCTTAAGAATTTACAAAAAAGCGGACGTATAACTGGTGCTCAAGCATGGGTTGGAACATTATTAAAAATGAAACCTGTACTTCGTTTCGAAAAAGATGGCAAAATTCATCCTTTTGAAAAGGTACGTACTAAAAAACGTGCATTTAATACATTAGAAGAGAATATCTTTGAAATTATTAAAGACATTGATGAAGTGACCGTTTTTGTAATTAATGGTGATAAAATTGATGAAGGTAAAGACTTTTATAACCATTTAAAAGAAACTTATCCAAACATCAATATCCAGTATTCAGAATTTGGACCAGTTATTGCATCTCACCTTGGTTCAGGCGGATTAGGTTTAGGATATTTCCCAAGAAAAATCGAAATTAATTAATTGTTGATAATTAAAGTCTAAAAGTGTTAAAGAAAGTATTGTTTAGCATATAGTGTTTCAATACTTTTTTAACATCTTTTAGGCTTTTTTATTTTATAAGGAGTGATTCGTAATAAAATTTTACGGAAAGTTAGTAAGTCCAGATGTGACGTTAAGTGATGAGACAGTTACTCAAGTTACACCTGGTATTATCGCTACAGATGATGGTTATCAATGTCTTCAATGTGGCAATACAGATAAACGTTATATGTATGAATATGAAACACCTTTTTCAGAAGAACGTATAATTTATTGTAGGTATTGTATACAATTAGGGCGCATGGACAATATTACAGAATTTAAGATTACACAAAGTGAGAATACTATTTCTGAAGGACATTACGACTTACTCTTTCAATTATCAGAACAACAACAATATGCTTCAGAGGCAATTGTACAAGCAATTAAAACGCTTCACCCATTATTATTATATGCGGTTACTGGTGCGGGTAAGACTGAAATGATGTATGAAGGTATACGAGTAGCGCGCCAACTTGGGTTTAATGTAGCCATAGTATCCCCAAGAGTAGATGTTGTAGTAGAAATTAGTTTGCGCATTAAAGAAGCATTCATTTCAGAAGACATAGATGTATTACACCAAAGTAGCCAACAACAATATAATGGTCACTTCATCGTTGCAACCGTTCATCAATTGTTTAGATTTAAATCTCACTTTGATGTTATATTTATCGACGAAGTTGATGCTTTTCCTTTATCAATGGATCCTCGGCTTATGGAGGCAATTCGGTTATCATCAAAACAAAAACATAGCCACATATTTATGACGGCAACACCTCCGAAAGAGCTGTTGAATCGTTTGTCTTCTGAGCAAATCATTACATTACCTGCGCGTTTTCATAAACATCCACTACCAGTCCCCAATTTCACATATTTCAAATTAAACGTTAAGCATATACAACTTAAATTGAAAAGAATTTTAATGAATCAAATTACAGAAAAACGTTACACACTAGTATTCTTTAACAATATTGAATTGATGGTAGAGACGTACCAACATTATCGTTACCACTTTTCAGATTTAATCTATGTTTCAAGCAAAGATGCACTACGATTTAGCAAAGTTCAAGCACTTCGAAACGGTGAACATGCTATCGTTTTTACGACAACAATTTTAGAAAGAGGTTTCACAATGGCACAATTAGATGTCATTGTCATCAATGCACATACTTTTGAAAAGGCTGCACTTATTCAAATTGCGGGGCGGGTTGGTCGTAAACAAGGAGCACCTACAGGAAAAGTAATATTTATGCATGAAGGTGTGAGTATAGCTATGATACAAGCTAAAAGAGAAATAAAAAAAATGAATCGATTAGGTATAGAACGTGGGTGGGTAATTGGTTAAATGTATACAATGTGGATTACCAATATATGAACCGCTTGATGTTTTTAACTTTTATCGAGTACCTAAACGTATGTGTTCATCATGTCTAGAAATGTGGGATAGTGTGAAATTAATTAAGAATGACCAACGTTGTCCTAAGTGCTTAAATTATCGGGATATCAAAGAAAATGAGTGCTTGGATTGTCAATTTTTAGCTAAAAATTTTAAACTAATGGAACAGCTTTATTGTGACTACCAATATTCCGGTATTATGAAAGAAATGATACAGCAATACAAACTAATGAAAGATTATTATTTAGCTGAGGTTATAGCCTCACAACTCAACTTACCAAAAACATCTTATGATCTGATTGTACCAATTCCATCTCCAATTGAACGAGACACTCAAAGAACATTTAACCCAGTCGCAACAGTATTAGAAAAAATGGGGGTTCAATATTCGAACCTATTGGCAACTGAATTGCGTCCCAAACAGTCAAAACTTGGGAAAGTAGAGCGAGCAAAAGCTATGAACCCTTTTTATATTAAAGAAGATGTGGATTTAACTGATAAAGAAATATTACTCGTTGATGATATTTATACAACAGGATTAACAATTCATCATGCAGGGTGTAAATTATACGATAAAAATGTCAGAAAATTCAAAGTGTTTACGTTTTCAAGATAGGTTAAACGTGGTATTATAATAGTAAGAATTACCAACATAAGAGGTTAAAGGAGAGATAGCTATGATTAGATTTGAAATTCATGGAGATAACCTCACTATTACAGATGCCATCCGCAACTATATTGAGGACAAAATTGGTAAACTTGAACGTTATTTTAACGATGTGCCTAATGCAGTCGCACACGTAAAAGTAAAAACGTATCAAAATTCTACAACTAAAATCGAAGTAACAATTCCATTGAAGAATGTTACATTAAGAGCAGAAGAAAGACATGATGATTTATATGCAGGTATTGACTTAGTTACTAGCAAATTAGAACGTCAAGTACGTAAATATAAAACACGTGTTAATCGTAAGCATAAAACGCATGGAGAACCAGAAGCGTTTGTAGCTGAAGTGCAAGAAGCACCGCCAGAAACTATTGATGACGTTAATGCTGAACCAACAAATGATAGTGAAATTGAGATTATCCGTTCTAAACAATTTAGCTTAAAACCAATGGATTCTGAAGAAGCAGTATTACAAATGGAATTATTAGGACATGATTTCTATATCTTCACTGATCGTGAAACAGATGGTACAAGTATTGTTTATAAACGTAAAGACGGTAAATATGGATTAATTGAAACGACTGAATAATTGATTAATAGTAAGTTATTAATTTAAATCAATTTTGAAATATATTTATGGTGTTAAGTTCATAATGACAATTCGCAGATATAACTAAGCTGAGAAGGTAATAATAATCAAATATACTCAGTTATAGTTATTCTTATAAGGGTGGGACGATGAATTCAAAATGAATTCTGTTCCACTCTTTTTTGTAACTTATACTATAGTAATTCGTGGACGCTAATATCATGCTGTGCTAATGTAATGAAGTAATTGGATATTTAAATCATAAATTAGGCTTAGCGATTTAAATTAGGGGAAAAAGGAAGTAAGTTATTTAAGTTGCGCACAATTAAGCGTCGCACTTATATGAGTATTTAAGTATAAATTCTAAAGTATAAATGATATGATAAATTGTTGTAAGCCAAACAGTTTTTAAGCTAAAGGAGCGGACGTAATGGGATTTTTATCAAAAATTGTTGACGGCAATAAAAAAGAAACTAAACGTCTAAGTAAAATAGCCGATGAAGTACTTTCATTAGAGGAAGATATGGCTATCTTAACTGATGAAGAAATTAAAAATAAGACGAAGCAATTTCAACAAGAAGTACAAGAAATTGAAGATGTAAAAAAACAAAATGACTATCTAGATAAAATCTTACCTCAAGCATATGCTTTAGTAAGAGAAGGGTCAAAACGTGTCTTTAATATGACACCTTATAAAGTACAAGTAATGGGTGGTATCGCCATTCATAAAGGTGATATCGCTGAAATGAGAACTGGTGAAGGCAAAACTTTAACAGCGACTATGCCTACGTATTTAAATGCGCTTGCAGGACATGGTGTGCACGTAATCACCGTTAACGAATACTTATCTAGTGTTCAAAGTGAAGAAATGGCAGAGTTATATGAATTCTTAGGCCTAACTGTAGGATTAAATTTAAATAGTAAATCAACGAATGAAAAACGTGAAGCCTATGCTCAAGATATTACTTATAGTACGAATAATGAATTAGGATTTGATTATTTAAGAGATAATATGGTGAACTATGCTGAAGAGCGTGTAATGAGACCATTACATTTTGCGATCATCGATGAGGTGGACTCTATTTTAATTGATGAAGCTAGAACGCCTTTAATTATCTCTGGTGAAGCAGAAAAATCAACGTCGTTATATACACAAGCGAATGTATTCGCCAAAATGTTAAAAGCTGAAGATGATTATAAATATGATGAAAAGACAAAAGCAGTTCATTTAACTGAACAAGGTGCAGACAAAGCTGAACGTATGTTTAAAATTGAAAATTTATATGATGTACAGAATGTGGAAGTTATTAGTCACATTAATACAGCATTAAAAGCACACGTAACATTACAACGTGACGTGGACTACATGGTTGTTGATGGAGAAGTACTCATTGTTGACCAATTTACTGGACGTACAATGCCTGGTCGTCGTTTCTCTGAAGGGCTTCACCAAGCGATAGAAGCTAAAGAGGGCGTTAAAATTCAAAATGAATCGAAAACAATGGCATCCATTACTTTCCAAAACTATTTCCGTATGTATAATAAATTAGCTGGTATGACTGGTACTGCAAAAACAGAGGAAGAAGAATTCCGTAATATTTATAATATGACGGTTACACAAATTCCTACGAATAAACCTGTTCAACGTGATGATAAATCTGATTTAATTTACATTAGTCAAAAAGGTAAATTTGATGCAGTCGTTGAAGACGTAGTCGAAAAACATAAACAAGGTCAACCCGTTCTTTTAGGTACTGTTGCGGTTGAAACAAGTGAATATATCTCTAATTTACTTAAAAAGCGTGGTATTAGACACGATGTATTAAACGCTAAAAACCATGAGCGTGAAGCGGAAATTGTTGCAAATGCAGGACAAAAAGGTGCTGTGACAATAGCGACAAACATGGCTGGTCGTGGTACTGATATTAAATTAGGTGAAGGTGTAGAAGAAATTGGCGGTTTAGCAGTTATTGGTACTGAACGACATGAATCTAGACGTATAGATGACCAATTACGTGGTCGTTCTGGTCGTCAAGGTGATAGAGGGGATAGTCGTTTCTATTTATCACTTCAAGATGAATTAATGGTTCGTTTCGGTTCTGAAAGACTTCAAAAAATGATGAATCGTTTAGGCATGGATGATTCAACTCCTATTGAATCAAAAATGGTATCACGCGCTGTTGAATCTGCTCAAAAACGTGTTGAAGGTAATAACTTTGATGCACGTAAACGTATACTTGAATACGATGAAGTATTACGTAAACAACGTGAAATTATCTACAATGAAAGAAACAATATTATTGATTCAGAGGATAGTTCACAATTAGTTAATGCAATGTTACGTTCTACATTACAACGTGGTGTGACCTATCATATAAGTGAAGAAGATGACAATCCTGACTACGCTCCGTTTATAAATTACGTTAATGATGTCTTTTTACAAGAAGGCGATCTTAAAGAAGAAGAAATTAACGGTAAAGATTCTGAAGACATCTTCGAAGTAGTTTGGTCTAAAATTGAAAAAGTATATGAAAGTCAAAAAGCCAAAATTGGTGACCAAATGGCTGAATTTGAGCGTATGATATTACTACGCTCTATAGATACTCACTGGACAGATCATATTGATACTATGGATCAATTACGTCAAGGTATCCATTTACGTTCATATGCACAACAAAATCCACTTCGTGATTATCAAAATGAAGGTCATGAGTTATTTGATATGATGATGCAAAATATTGAGGAAGATACATCTAAATTCATCCTTAAATCTGTAATTCAAGTTGATGAAGATATAGAAAGAGAGAAAACAACTGACTTTGGAACAGCTCAACATGTCTCTGCTGAAGATGGCAAAGAAAAAGCTAAAAAGCAACCTATTGTTAAAGGCGACAAAGTTGGTCGTAATGACCCATGTCCATGTGGTAGTGGCAAGAAATATAAAAATTGCCATGGAAAAGAAGAATAGGTTTTATGTTCAATAATAAGTGGGAGTTGTGAAATAGAATTCACGCTCCTACTTTTTACATATCCAATCAAATATGAATTAGGTAAGAATAGGAGAGATAAATATGGAATTATCTGAAATTAAGCGAAATATAGATGAATATCGTAACAACCTAGCACAAATTAGGGGGTCTCTTTGACTTAGAAAATAAAGAGACAAATATTCAAGAATATGAAGAAATGATGACTGAACCTGACTTTTGGGATGATCAGAATAAAGCACAAGAGGTTATTGATAAAAATAATGCATTAAAATCAGTTGTAAATGGTTATCATGAATTAGAAGAAGAAGTTGAGGATATGACGGCAACTTGGGAATTATTACAAGAAGAGTTAGATGATGATGTAAAGAGTGATTTAGAACAAAATGTTCTCGACTTCAAAGAGAAAGTTGATCAGTTTGAATTGCAATTATTATTAGATGGTCCTCATGATGCGAATAATGCAATTTTAGAATTACATCCGGGTGCTGGAGGTACTGAATCACAAGACTGGGCTAGTATGTTACTACGTATGTACCAACGTTATGGTGAACAACAAGGGTTCAAAGTTGAAACTGTTGATTATTTACCAGGTGATGAAGCGGGCGTCAAAAGTGTCACATTGTTAATTAAAGGGCATAATGCGTATGGTTATTTAAAAGCCGAAAAAGGTGTTCATAGACTAGTTAGAATTTCTCCATTTGATTCATCTGGGCGCCGTCACACGTCATTTGCTTCATGTGATGTCATTCCGGAATTTAATAATGATGAAATTGAAATAGAAATTAATCCTGACGATATTACAGTAGATACATTTAGAGCATCAGGTGCTGGAGGTCAGCATATAAATAAAACAGAATCTGCAATTCGAATTACGCACCATCCAACAGGCATCGTAGTTAATAACCAAAATGAACGTTCACAAATTAAAAACCGTGAAGCAGCGATGAAAATGTTAAAAGCCAAATTATACCAATTAAAATTAGAAGAGCAAGAACGTGAAATGGCTGAAATACGTGGTGAACAAAAAGAAATTGGTTGGGGAAGCCAAATTCGTTCATATGTTTTCCATCCTTATTCAATGGTAAAAGATCATCGAACAAATGAAGAGACTGGTAAAGTTGATGCAGTCATGGATGGGGAGATTGGACCATTCATTGAATCTTATCTAAGATATACAATGAATCAAAGTGACAATTAATGTAATAGAATTGAAAATAGGAGTGAGATAGAGTGCGTTTTGAATTCTTTATCTTACTCCTTATTTTTTTGAAAATCTAAATAATAGCTAAGTAGATGTAAATTGAAATGTTTTTTATTACTAGAGTATACAATTTCAAATGTTATTTAAGTCCTTTTTAACCTTTATATTACAAGCCGATAACATTGAACTTCTACAAAATATGTTGTGCTACAGTATAAAAGAATAATAATATAAAACAACAAAGGAATGACAACATGATTAATAAGACTCTTACAGTAACATTGACTTCTATTGCAGCTTTAGCAGGTTTAAGTGGTTTAGCTAATGCACAAGAACATACAAATTCAACACCTTCAACTTCACAACAATCAAATAATAATAATAGTCAAGTGGAGCAAGAAACAAATCTAGGATTAACAAATAAAGATATCGTTAAAGTTAAAGCTGGCGATACATTATACCAAATTGCGTTATCACATCACTTATCACTTGAACAATTATATAACTTTAATCCAGGTGTAACTGCATTAATTCATCCAGGTGACTTAATTGCAGTAAGTGAAAAAGGTGCAGCAAAATTAGAAAATAAAGAGATCAATTATGCACAAACTTATGCAGAAACAATAGCATTTAATCAATCAGATGTGGTAGCTCAATCGGTAAGTGCTAGCACAACAAATGTGACTGGTTACAATATTGTACCTACAAGTGCACCTACAACTACTACGCACGATTCATACCATTCACCAGTGAATACACCAGTATCGTATCAACATGTTACAACTGCCAATCAAGGTAATCGTTATAGTTTCGGAAATTGTACATACTATGCATTTGATCGTCGACAACAATTAGGACGCTCAATTGGTAGTTATTGGGGTAACGCCAATAACTGGGCATACTCAGCAAAAAATGCCGGATTAACAGTAGATAATCGCCCAGAAGTAGGTGCTATTTTCCAAACAACTGCTGGTTATTATGGTCATGTAGGTGTCGTGGAACATGTTAATCAAGATGGATCAGTATATGTTTCAGAAATGAACTGGAATGGTCATTATAACCATGTTACAAACAGAACAATTACAAACACTTCAAGCTATAATTTTATTCACTAACAAATTTATAGACATTATTTTTAATATATTCAGATGTCAGAGTTCAATGGCTATGCAATTTAGCATAGTTATTGAACTCTTTTTTATACGGTATGCCGTTTTATAGAAATTTATAGGAAGATTAAACGAATTAGCGAGACATAGTTAGAGCAAGGGCGTGTTTTATTGTATATAAATAGTTAGTAACCGCTTTGTGTACATTTTAGGAATATAATCTAATCTTTAATTAAAGTACTTATCACAATACATTTCTATGTAACTAGTATATATTGGGTAACAAAAGAAAAATGAAATAATTGTTATGTATTGGAGTAAGCTCGATGTAAACGAATATTTAATAATAGTTTTGCGCTTTTTACGCATAATTGTGTTTTCAAAATAGAATAATAAGGTGGAATTAATGTTGGGAAAAGTCATTTTAATTACAGGAGCAACGAGTGGTATTGGTTATAAAACAGCAGAATATTTAGCAGCACAGGGAAATATAGTTTATGGCGCTGGTCGTAGGATAGAAAGCCTTGAAAATATAAAACAGGTGAACCCATTAAAACTAGATTTAACAAATGAAGCTTCAATCAAAACGGCAATCGATACAATTATCGCAAACGAAGGAAGAATTGATGTACTCGTTAATAATGCTGGTTATGGTTCATATGGTGCAATCGAAGATGTCACAATTGAAGAAGCGAAACAGCAATTTGAAGTAAATATATTTGGTTTAGCACGTATTACACAGCTCGTTTTACCACATATGAGAGCACAACAATCAGGACATATCATTAATATTTCATCTATGGGTGGACGACTTACAACTTATTTTGGCGCTTGGTATCATGCTACGAAATATGCATTAGAAGCTTTTAGCGATGCTTTACGAATGGAAGTAGAGGAATTCGGGATAGAAGTATCTATTATTGAACCAGGTGGGATTAAAACAGATTGGGGTATCATCGCTGCAGATAAATTAGCTGATTCTGCAAAAGGCGGTGCCTATGAAGCTACTGCGATGAAAGTGGCTCAAAGTATGAAGAAGCAATATCATTCTAATTTGCTTTCAAATCCAATGGTAGTCACAAAAGCGATTTCAAAAGCCATAGATAGTAATAAACCTAAACCACGTTATCTAATAGGATTTGCAGCTAAACCTCTTGTGTTTTTACATGCTATATTGCCAACCAAAGTATTCGATAAAATGATGAAAGCTTCAAATTCAATTTAACGAATCGTAATATAATCATTCGACAAATTGTATACATAAGACACCTCGATAGTTCATTTAAGTGTGAAACTATGCTGAGGGTCTTATTTTTTATACTTTTTCAACATTTACAATGTATAAAGAATTGACACTTCTCATTGAAATGTTGATTGATATAATAAATGTAAGTATAATCTTTATTTAATAGAGTATGGAGGTAAGGTAAAATGGGTGTTCATCAATACTTTAAGAGACTTTCTGATTTAGAGAAATTAATTCGCTTACCAGGTAAATTTAAATATTTTGAACATAATGTTGCTGCTCACTCTTTTAAAGTTACTAAGATTGCACAATATTTAGCGACTGTAGAAGAACATCATGGTAATACTATTGATTGGAAAAGTTTATATGAAAAAGCACTAAATCATGATTTTGCAGAAGTGTTTACTGGTGATATTAAAACACCAGTGAAGTACGCTAAAACTGAATTGAAAATGTTGTTTTCTCAAGTTGAACAAGATATGGTGGACACGTTTATTAATGAAGAAATACCTGAACCTTATAAAGATATTTATCGAGAACGACTACAAGAGGGGAAAGATGATTCGTTAGAGGGTCAAATTTTATCCGTAGCCGACAAAATTGATTTATTGTATGAAACGTTCGGTGAAATACAGAAACGTAATCCCGAGGACTTATTCTTTGAAATTTATGAACACAGCTTGGAAACAATCATGCAATTTGATCACTTAAGTTCTGTTCAAGATTTCATAGAAAATGTCATACCTGAAATGCTAACTGAAAACTTCATTCCTCGAGCAGAATTGCGAGAAACTACTATGGCGATTTTAAATCGAAGAAGTAGGTGAGATAAATGATTTGGTACGCTTTAGCTGCATTTTTTCCATGTGTATTAGTCGTGTTGTTTAGTGTCATAACTCGAAGTAAATGGGTTGGTGTTATTGTGACATTAATTTTGATAGCTGCTTCAATTTACAAAGGGTTCTTTCACAATGAATGGATAATCTTTATCGATGTAGTATCCTTATTAGCTGGATATGTCATCATAGATAACCTTGAATTTCATAAGCATCAAGACTAAACATTATTAAACAGAACTTTTGAATGTTACTGTAAGTTGGTTTATAGTGTAAATGCACAATTTGTCCAAATGGAAGTGAAAATTTAAAGTGTATTTAAGAGCGGGCGTCATTAAATTATATATGAATAAATCACACGCATTAGTGGAATATAAAATAAGAATAAATGTTTTTGAAAATACAAACGTAAGCGAACAAACGTTTGTATTTTTATTTATATGTTTGATAAAATAGTCTTAAGTGAGCGTAGTTTACAAATAATAGAAAATTATAAAGTGAATGAATTTATGAATTTCACTTAATAAGGTCGTTTAAGCTATTTCAGTAGAATTTTTATTAAGAATAAAGATATAAATTTAAACAAATCATTGTTAAAGATTCGTACATCATTTATTTACACCATAGTTTTAAAAAATAGTTAAGAATGCTTAATTCGAGGAGGGCTTATCAGAATGGTGGAACATTACCCGTTTAAATTGAATTCTGAGTTTGATCCACAAGGGGACCAACCACAAGCAATAGAGAAAATAGTCAAAGGTGTTAAAGAAGGAAAGCGTCATCAAACGCTTTTAGGAGCCACTGGGACAGGTAAGACATTTACAATGAGTAATGTTATTAAAGAAGTGGGGAAACCAACGCTCATCATTGCACACAATAAAACATTAGCGGGACAACTTTATAGTGAGTTTAAGGAATTTTTTCCTGAAAATAGAGTAGAATACTTTGTTAGTTATTATGATTACTATCAACCAGAAGCCTATGTACCTTCTACAGACACGTTTATTGAGAAAGATGCCTCAATTAATGACGAAATTGACCAACTACGACATTCTGCCACAAGTGCATTATTTGAACGTGATGATGTCATTATCATAGCCAGTGTCAGCTGTATCTATGGTTTAGGTAATCCGGAAGAATATAAAGATTTAGTAGTAAGTGTTCGAGTTGGTATGGAAATGGATCGAAGTGAACTGCTTCGTAAACTCGTAGACGTACAATATTCTAGAAATGATATTGATTTCCAACGTGGTACATTTAGAGTACGTGGCGACGTGGTGGAAATTTTCCCAGCTTCACGTGAAGAAATGTGTATTCGTGTTGAATTTTTTGGCGATGAAATTGATCGAATTCGAGAAGTTAATTATTTAACGGGAGAAGTCATTCGCGAACGTGAACATTTCGCGATTTTCCCGGCGTCTCACTTCGTAACACGTGAAGAAAAAATGAAAGTTGCCATAGAACGTATTGAGAAGGAATTAGAAGAGAGATTAAAAGAATTAAAAGATGAGAATAAGCTATTAGAAGCACAACGTCTAGAGCAACGAACGAATTATGATTTAGAAATGATGAGAGAAATGGGATTCTGTTCGGGTATCGAGAACTATTCTGTACATCTAACGTTAAGACCTTTAGGTTCAACACCTTATACGTTACTAGATTATTTCGGTGATGACTGGTTAGTAATGATCGATGAGTCTCACGTTACATTGCCACAAATAAGAGGGATGTTTAATGGTGACCGTGCGCGTAAGCAAGTGCTAGTAGATCATGGTTTCCGATTACCTAGTGCGATGGATAACCGACCATTAAAATTTGAGGAGTTTGAACAAAAAACGAATCAATTGGTATATGTATCAGCTACACCAGGACCTTATGAGATTGAACATACCGATGAAATGATTGAACAAATTATCCGTCCTACTGGTCTTTTAGATCCTAAAATTGATGTTCGACCAACTAAAAATCAAATTGATGATTTACTTAGTGAAATTCAAGAACGTATTGATAGAGATGAACGTGTCTTAGTCACAACGTTAACTAAAAAAATGAGTGAAGACTTAACGACTTACATGAAAGAAGCGGGTATTAAAGTTAATTATTTACACTCAGAGATTAAAACGTTAGAACGTATTGAAATTATTCGTGACTTAAGAATGGGTACGTATGATGTAGTTGTGGGTATCAATCTATTAAGAGAGGGAATTGATATACCGGAAGTTTCATTAGTTGTTATTTTAGATGCAGACAAAGAAGGCTTCTTACGCTCAAATCGCTCATTAATTCAAACGATAGGTCGTGCTGCACGAAATGAGAAAGGTGAAGTGATTATGTATGCCGATAAAATTACCGATTCGATGCAGTATGCGCTTGATGAAACACAAAGACGTCGTGATATACAAATGGCACATAATGAAAAATATGGAATCACACCTAAAACAATTAATAAGAAAATTCATGATGTTATTAGTGCTACGGTTGATAATGATGAAACAAATGAAAAACAACAAACCGAATTACCTAAGAAAATGACCAAAAAAGAAAGACAAAAAACAATTGAAAATATAGAAAAAGAAATGAAAAAAGCAGCTAAAGATTTAGACTTTGAAAAAGCAACAGAATTAAGAGATATGTTATTTGAATTAAAAGCAGAAGGGTGACAGTTAAATGAAGGGACCAAGTATTATAGTAAAGGGTGCACGTGCACATAACTTAAAAGACGTAGACATTGAACTTCCAAAAAATAAATTAATTGTTATGACAGGGTTATCTGGGTCAGGTAAATCGTCTTTAGCATTTGATACGATTTATGCTGAAGGGCAAAGACGTTATGTAGAATCATTAAGTGCATATGCGCGTCAATTTTTGGGGCAAATGGATAAACCAGATGTCGATACGATAGAGGGATTATCACCAGCTATTTCAATTGACCAAAAGACGACAAGTAAAAATCCCCGCTCAACAGTAGCAACGGTAACGGAGATTTATGATTATATTCGTTTGTTATACGCACGAATAGGCAAGCCATATTGTCCTAATCATAATATTGAAATTGAATCTCAAACTGTGCAACAAATGGTTGATCGCATTTTAGAACTTGAAGAACGCACTAAAATTCAAATTTTAGCGCCAGTTGTTTCTCATAGAAAAGGTAGTCATGAGAAACTTATCGCAGATATTGGTAAAAAAGGCTATGTACGTCTTAGAGTTGACGGCGATATTGTCGATGTCAATGAGGTTCCTGAATTAGATAAAAATAAAAACCATACTATCGAGGTAGTCGTAGACCGTTTGGTAGTTAAAGATGGTATTGAAACACGTTTAGCAGATTCAATTGAGACAGGTTTAGAATTAGCTGATGGCAATATTACTGTCGATGTAATTGATGGAGAGGACCTTAAATTTTCTGAGAATCACGCTTGTCCAATTTGCGGGTTCTCTATTGGTGAATTAGAACCTAGAATGTTTAGTTTCAATAGCCCGTTTGGTGCTTGTCCAACTTGTGATGGTTTAGGCCAAAGATTAACAGTCGATCTTGATTTGGTAGTTCCAGACCCTAATAAGACTCTAAATGAAGGTGCGATTGAACCATGGGAACCTACGAGCTCTGATTTTTACCCAACTTTATTAAAACGCGTATGCGAAGTATATAAAATTAATATGGATAAGCCATATAAAAAGTTGACTGATAGACAGAAAAACATATTAATGAATGGTTCAGGTGATAAAGAAATTGATTTCTCTTTCCACAGTCGTAACGGTGGGACACGTCATAGAAGAATGAAATTCGAGGGTGTTGTTGCCAACATTGACCGTCGTTATCATGAATCACCATCGGAATATACACGTGAAGTAATGAGTAAATACATGACTGAACTGCCTTGCGAAACTTGTCACGGTAAACGTTTAAGTAAAGAAGCGCTATCTGTTTACGTTGGTGGATATAATATTGGAGAAGTTGTCGAATATTCTATCAAGAATGCATTAAATTACTATGAAAATATTGAGCTTTCAGAACAAGATAGAGCTATTGCAAATCAAATTTTAAAAGAAATCATTTCAAGATTGTCATTTCTAAATAATGTTGGATTAGAATATTTAACACTTAATCGTGCGTCAGGCACTCTTTCTGGTGGTGAAGCACAACGTATTCGATTAGCGACACAAATCGGTTCACGCTTAACAGGGGTACTTTATGTGCTTGACGAACCCTCTATTGGTTTACACCAACGTGATAATGATCGTCTGATAAGTACATTAAAAGAAATGCGAGATTTGGGCAATACACTTATTGTTGTTGAACATGATGATGACACTATGCGAGCAGCTGATTATCTCGTAGATGTCGGTCCTGGTGCAGGTAATCATGGTGGTGAAATCGTCTCTAGTGGCACACCAAGTAAAGTCATGAAAGATAAGAAATCTTTAACAGGACAATATTTAAGCGGTAAGAAACGTATCGACGTTCCTGAACATCGTCGAGAAGTAACTGATCGCAAAATTAGTATCAAAGGTGCACGAAGTAATAACTTAAAAGGTGTAGATGTAGATATTCCATTGTCTGTAATGACAGTTGTAACAGGTGTGTCTGGTTCAGGTAAAAGTTCACTAGTTAATGAAGTATTATATAAATCATTAGCTCAAAAAATAAATAAATCTAAAGTTAAACCGGGCGCCTTTGACAGTATTGAAGGTATTGATCAATTAGATAAAATTATTGAAATTGACCAATCTCCTATCGGTAGAACGCCACGTTCTAATCCAGCCACTTATACTGGCGTATTTGATGATATACGTGATGTATTTGCTCAAACTAATGAAGCGAAAATTCGTGGTTATCAAAAAGGACGCTTTAGCTTTAATGTTAAAGGTGGGCGTTGTGAAGCTTGTAAAGGTGATGGCATTATTAAAATTGAAATGCACTTTTTACCTGATGTGTATGTTCCATGCGAAGTTTGTGATGGAAAACGCTATAACCGTGAAACATTAGAAGTTACTTATAAAGGTAAGAATATTGCTGAAGTGCTCGAAATGACAGTGGAAGAAGCAACGTATTTCTTTGAAAACATTCCTAAAATACATCGTAAATTACAAACACTTGTAGATGTTGGTTTAGGTTACATCACGCTTGGACAACAAGCTACAACACTATCAGGAGGAGAAGCACAACGTGTTAAATTAGCATCTGAATTGCATAAACGTTCAACTGGTCGTTCCATCTATATTCTTGATGAACCTACAACCGGTTTGCACGTCGATGATATTAGTCGTTTGCTAAAAGTGCTTAATCGTCTAGTCGAAAACGGTGACACAGTTGTGATTATTGAACATAATCTAGATGTCATTAAAACAGCAGATCATATTATTGATCTAGGACCTGAAGGTGGCGATGGTGGTGGTACACTAGTAGCTACTGGTACACCAGAAGAGATTGCAAATGTTGAATCATCATACACAGGTAAATATTTAAAAACGGTACTTGAACGAGATAAAGTAGAATAAATTAAATTATAGATTATGGAAATTAATAGTAATTTAAGGGGTCATAGATATCTCGCATTAATTGACTTAACTGAGAAGACGCTCATATCGAGCTTTTCTCAGTTTTTTTAATAACTAAACATCAAACTCAACAAAGGGAATTGTAATAAGAAATTCAATAAGTGAGGTTAAGTAATCCAATACAAACTATATGTTGTTCCCTTAATCATTTAAAAGCAATCTAAGGTGTATATGAAACAAATATATTAGGATTTCTTCTTTTTTATATTAATCTTGTCTTTATTTTTGATATGATAATAGGTGAATGAATTCAAGTGAAAATTTTGAGGTGAACTCATGTTAACGACAGAGAAATTAGTCAAATTACTTAAATTAGAATTGTTTACAGGTGAAAAAGGATTACATAAACCTATTAAAAATACGGATATTTCTAGACCAGGTCTAGAAATGGCTGGATATTTTTCACACTATGCTGCAGACCGAATTCAATTACTAGGTACTACAGAATTATCGTTTTATAATTTGTTACCAGACGAGGAACGTCATGGACGTATGAGAAAATTATGTCGTCCTGAAACACCTGCAATTATTGTGACAAGAGGATTAGAACCTCCGCAAGAGCTGATTGATGCCGCTCAAGAAATGGATACACCACTCATCGTATCAAAGGATGCAACTACAAGTTTAATGAGTCGATTAACGACCTTCCTTGAACATGAATTAGCTAAGACAACATCATTACATGGTGTGTTAGTCGATGTTTATGGTGTGGGTGTGTTAATCACTGGAGATTCTGGTATAGGTAAGAGTGAGACTGCACTTGAATTAGTGAAACGAGGTCATCGACTCGTAGCTGATGATAACGTAGAAATTCGTGAAATAACTAAAGATGAATTAATAGGGACACCACCTAAATTAATTGAGCACTTACTAGAAATTAGGGGTCTCGGTATCATCAATGTCATGACATTATTTGGAGCGGGGTCAATCCTCACACAAAAACAAATTCGTCTTAACATTAACCTTGAAAATTGGGATAAAGATAAACTGTATGACCGAGTTGGATTGAATGAAGAAACATTACAAATTCTTGATACAGAAATCACTAAAAAAACAATTCCTGTAAGACCAGGACGAAATGTTGCAGTCATTATAGAAGTCGCAGCGATGAATTATCGTTTAAATATAATGGGGATTAATACAGCTGAAGAATTTAATCAACGTTTAAATGAAGAAATCTTAAAAAAAGGTCATCAAAGCAAGGAGAACTAGAACATGCTTTTTAATCTGAATTATATTGATCCTACTGCATTTAGCATAGGTCCACTTTCAATAAAATGGTACGGTATCATTATTGCGGTAGGAATCCTTATTGGTTATTTCATAGCTCAAGAAAGCTTGAAATATGTTGGTTTACATAAAGATACGCTTGTTGACGTCATCTTTTACAGTGCCATCTTTGGGTTTATCACTGCACGTATTTATTTCGTGATTTTTCAATGGCCATATTACGCCCAAAACCCTTTTGAAATTCCAATGATATGGCATGGCGGTATTGCAATACATGGTGGTCTTTTAGGTGGATTTATCACTGGTATTATTGTATGTAAAATTAAAAATTTAAATCCATTTCAAATTGGTGACATTGTGGCACCAAGCATTATTTTAGCTCAAGGTATTGGACGTTGGGGTAACTTTATGAATCATGAAGCTCATGGGGGTCCAGTCTCAAGAACCTTTTTAGAAAATTTACATATTCCAGAGTTTATTATTCGTAATATGTATATTGAAGGGATATACTACCATCCAACATTCTTATATGAATCTATATGGGATATATTGGGATTCATCATATTAATTACAATTAGAAAGCATCTTCGCGTAGGTGAAACATTCACACTGTATTTAATATGGTATTCAATTGGACGTTTCTTTGTAGAGGGGTTAAGAACGGATAGTTTAATGCTAACAAGTCATATTAGAGTAGCGCAATTGGTATCAGTTATTTTAATCATAATTGGTTTGGTTATTTTAATTTATCGTCGCATTAAATACCAGCCACCATTGTACAAAGAAGCAGGTCCGTTAACTTGGAATAGCTCTAAGGCGAAAGTGAAATCATGAGACGGTTAACTAAAGAAGACCATCATAAGATTAATCCGCTATGGCGGATTTATAGTTTAGTACGTTTTCCCAAAGTATTTACCAATACATTGCTTATTGAATTATGTCGTTTTATACCAAATTTAAAATGGAAACGTTGGATATATATTAATCTATTGAACATGACCATTGGACAACATACTGCTATTGCCTATAAAGTAATGCTTGACATCTTTTATCCGCAACTCATTACAATTGGCAATAATTCTGTAATTGGTTATAATACAACAATATTAACGCACGAAGTATTAGTGGATGAATATCGCTATGGCCCAGTGTACATTGGTGACCATACATTAATTGGTGCAAATTCGACCATTCTACCAGGTGTACATATTGGTAATCATGTAGTCGTTAAAGCTGGAACAGTTGTATCAAAAGATATACCAGATTATGCCATTGCATATGGCAATCCTATGCAAATACATCATAAATAAAGAGAGGTGACAAAGAATGGCGCAAAACAATGACAAAATTATCTCGATGAAATTTGATGAACCATTTTATCGTAAAATGGCTGATCAAAAATATAGAATGCAAGATTTTAATAAGGCAGTAGAATACTATAAAAAAGTGCTTGATTTGTCACCACAAGATTTTGATATTAAATTAAAGTATGCTTATTGCTTAAATAAACTTAATTTAGGTAGACGAGCTGAGCATTTGTTTTATGACAGCATTATTGAAGGTAATCATGTTGCCGACAGTTTCTATCAACTTAGTCAATTAAACATTGACCTTAATGAGCCAAACAAGGCCTTCTTGTTTGGTATTAATTATGTGATTTTAACTGATGATACTGACTTTCGAGAAGAATTAGAAAAAACATTCGAAGTGTCTTATATGAGTGAAGATAAAATTCAACTTGAAGCACAACTTTTCTCAACGCAATTACTATTCCAATATTTATTTTCTCAAGGAAGATTACAAGATGCACGTAAATATATTTTGAATCAAGATGAGAAAATTCAAGAACATAGAGTCATTCGCAACTTATTAGCAATGTGCTATTTGTATTTAAGTGAATATGAAATTGCTAAAGATATGTTTGAAGCGTTATTGGCTGAAGATAATTCAGATGTACATGCACTATGTCACTATACATTGCTACTTTACAATACGAATGAAAAAGATAAGTATCACAAATATCTTAAAATATTAAGTAAAGTAGTACCAATGAATGATGATGAAAGTTTTAAATTAGGCATAGTACTAAGCTATTTAAAACAGTACGATGCATCTCAACAAATATTATTACCACTTTATAAAAAAGGTAAGTTTGCCTCAATTCAAATGTTTAATGCATTGAGCTTTAATTATTATTACCTCGGAAATAAAGAACAGAGTAAAGTATTTTGGGAGAAGTTACTGCAAATTTCTAAAGTTGATGTGGGCTACGCACCTTGGGTACTTGAAGAGAGTAAACAAACATTTGATCAAAAAATATTACCACTGTTATTAGATGATGATAGCCATTATAGACTTTATGGTGTGTTTTTATTAAATCAATTAAATGGTAAAGAAATATTAATGACTCAAGAGATTTGGTCTATTTTAGAAACAATGAATGACTATGAAAAACTTTACCTTACTTATTTAGTACAGGGACTGCATTTAAATAAATTAGATTTCATTCACAAAGGTTTAGTGAGTTTATATGAAATGGACGACATACAGAAAGATACGGAATTATTTATAAGTTGGATTGATAAAGGTGAAGGGTTAATTGCGAACGACGTTGATTTTAGTGAAGTTGACAGATATGTAGCTGCACATGCTTATCTATATCATCGTTATTATCATAGCCATATGACTAAAAAGAAAATTATGGAATTGTTTAATATATCACGTTATAAGTTAGATAACGCAATTGATCAATTGTTGAGCATATAAATTTAAAGATTTCAAATATTAATATATAATGCGCATGATATTAAAAACGTAGGAGGCATAAAAATGACTGAAATAAATTATGATGTTGCAATTATCGGTGCTGGACCAGCCGGTATGACTGCAGCAGTTTATGCATCACGTGCAAATTTAAGCACAGTAATGATTGAACGAGGCATGCCTGGTGGACAAATGGCAAATACAGAGGAAGTAGAGAACTTCCCAGGATTCGAAATGATTACTGGTCCAGATTTATCAACTAAAATGTTCGAACACGCTAAAAAATTCGGTGCTGAATATCAATATGGAGATATTAAATCAATTGAAGATAAAGGTGACTATAAAGAAATTAATTTAGGCAATAAAGAGATAACAGCTCGTGCGGTAATTATTTCAACTGGTGCTGAATATAAAAAAATTGGTGTCCCTGGTGAACAAGAACTAGGTGGACGCGGTGTAAGTTATTGTGCAGTATGTGATGGTGCATTCTTCAAAAATAAAAACTTATTTGTAATAGGTGGCGGGGATTCTGCCGTTGAAGAAGGTGCATTCCTAACTAAATTCGCAGATAAAGTTACAATTGTACACAGAAGAGATGAATTAAGAGCACAAAAAATCTTGCAAGATCGTGCGTTTAAAAATGACAAAATCGATTTTATATGGAGTCATACTTTAAAATCGATTAATGAAAAAGATGGAAAAGTAGGTTCTGTAACACTTGTTTCTACCAAAGATGCCTCTGAACAAACTTTAGATGCAGATGGGGTGTTCATCTACATTGGTATGAAACCATTAACAGCACCATTTGTGAATCTAGGAATTACGAATGATATGGGCTATATTGTAACTGAAGATAATATGAGTACGAAAGTGCCAGGTATATTTGCGGCTGGTGATGTTAGAGATAAAGGTTTACGTCAAATTGTAACAGCTACGGGTGATGGTAGTATAGCAGCACAAAGTGCTATTGATTACATTGAAGAATTAAAAGATAAGCAAGAAGCATAAATAAGATTAGGCTAGAGCATGCAGTCACATCATATAGTGATTAAAGCATGAATTCTAGCCTTTTTTATTTAATTCAATATTAGATTCAGATATCGCAATAATAGTTACGATAAGTAGCTCATATGATATTATGAAAGTAAATTAACGATATTCTAAAACGTATGTATATATTAAAAAGATTAACTAGGCGGTGTCAAAATGACGAACCATAAAGAAAATGAAATGAGTAAAAGTGAACTATTAGTAGTAACAGGTCTATCCGGTGCGGGTAAATCAGTGGTCATACAATGTTTAGAAGATATTGGTTACTTCTGTGTTGATAATCTACCACCTATTTTACTCCCTAAATTTGTAGAATTAATGGAACAAGGTAATCCTTCTTTGCAAAAAGTAGCTATTGCTATAGATTTAAGAGGTAAAGAATTATTTAAATCATTAGTAGAAGAAATTGATGCAATCAAAAGTAGAAACGATGTAATTGTAGATGTCATGTTTTTAGAGGCGGAAACAGAAAAACTAATTTCTAGATACAAAGAATCTAGACGAGCTCACCCTTTAAATGAAAATGGACAAATGTCTTTGATGGATTCAATCTTAGAAGAAAAGCAATTGCTTAGCAATATTCGTACAATCGCTAATTATATTGTAGATACAACTCAATTGACGACGAAAGAACTTAAAGCTAGAGTGAAAGAAAAATTTGAAGATGAGAATTTTAAATCCTTTAGTATCAATGTATCAAGTTTCGGCTTTAAACACGGTATACAAAAAGACGCAGATTTAGTATTTGATGTCCGTTTCCTCCCAAATCCTTATTATGTTGAAGACTTAAGACCGATGACAGGAGAAGATGAACCAGTTTACCATTATGTTATGAAATGGAAAGAAACTGAAATATTTTTCGAAAAATTAATGGATTTACTGAAATTTATGATACCAGGTTATAAAAAAGAGGGTAAATCACAATTAGTAATTGCAATAGGTTGTACAGGAGGTCAACATCGCTCTGTTGCGTTAGCTAAACGCATTGGTGAAGAATTAACAGAAATATTTGATTATAATGTCTATGTTCATCACAGAGATGCACATATCGAAAGTGGCGTGAGAAAATGAAACAATTAAAGATTGTACTCATAGGCGGTGGAACAGGCCTATCAGTATTGGCGAGGGGGCTGAGAGAGTACCCCATTGATATAACGGCCATCGTTACTGTAGCTGATGATGGTGGCAGTACTGGTAAAATACGTAGTGAGATGGATATACCTGCTCCAGGTGATATTAGAAATGTTATCGCAGCACTAAGCGATGCTGAACCGGTCATAGAAGAATTATTTCAATATCGATTTAAAGAAAATCAAATCGAAGGACACTCACTAGGTAATTTATTACTAGCAGCCTTAACAAATATAAAGAATGACTTCGGTCATGCAGTTAAAGAATTAAGTAAGATTTTAAATATTAAAGGTAAAGTGATTCCTTCAACGAATACTAATGTTATGCTAAACGCAGTGTTAGAAGACGGAGAAATTGTACGAGGAGAATCTCAAATACCAAAGAAAAACAAATGTATTGATCGTGTTTTTTTAGAACCTGAAAATGTTGAACCTATGGAAGAAGCAATTGACGCATTAGAAGATGCAGATTTAATCGTGCTTGGACCTGGATCACTATACACAAGTGTTATTTCGAATTTATGTGTTAAAGGTATGTCAGAAGCTATTTTACGTTCTAAAGCACCTAAATTATACATATCTAATGTTATGACTCAACCGGGAGAAACATCAGATTACGATGTTATGGACCATATTCAAGCGATACATAAACATGCTGGAAGTGATTTTATTGATTATGTCATCTGTAGTAATGATAAATACGATGATAAAGTGTTAGAACGTTATAGAGAGCGTAATGCTAAACCGGTTGTTATGGATGAACATAAAATTACAGATCATAATATTAGAATGATTACGTCATCTAATTTAGTCGAAATATTAGATGATCATTTAGTACGTCACAATACTAAAGTTTTAGCAAGATTGATCTATGATTTAGCACTTGAAATGACAAGTACGATTCAATTTAGACCTAAAAAATAACACTTCTAATCATCTGTATAACTATGGTATGATATAGGGCGTATGTTTATTAATGTATTCGCGTAATATAGTGCAACTATATAGGATGTTAGTTACATGTATATATATAATTGATTAGAGGGGGAAATGTGATGAGTTTTGCATCAGATATGAAGAATGAATTAACACGCATTGATGTTGATGAAAGCAATGCCAAAGCAGAGCTTAGCGCATTAATTCGTATGAACGGTGCACTTAGCCTATCTAATCAACAATTCGTAATTAATGTTCAAACAGAGAATGCTACGACCGCTAGAAGAATTTATTCATTAATTAAACGCATATTTAATGTAGAAGTGGAAATTCTAGTTCGTAAAAAAATGAAATTAAAGAAAAATAATATTTATATTTGTCGTACAAAAGTGCGAGCTAAAGAAATTCTAGATGAACTTGGTATATTAAAGAATGGTACTTTTGTTCACGATATTGATGCTAGCATGATTAAAGATGATGAAATGCGTAGAAGTTATTTAAGAGGCGCATTTTTAGCTGGAGGATCTGTAAATAATCCAGAGACATCATCCTACCATTTAGAAATATTTTCTCAATATGAGAATCATTCTGAAGGTTTAACTAAATTAATGAATAGTTATGGATTAAATGCTAAACATTTAGAACGAAAAAAGGGTAGTATTGCTTACTTAAAAGAAGCTGAAAAAATTTCTGATTTTCTAAGTTTAATAGGTGGATACCAAGCATTATTGAAGTTTGAAGATGTGCGAATTGTTAGGGATATGAGAAATTCAGTGAATCGTTTAGTAAATTGTGAAACTGCAAACCTTAATAAGACTGTAAGTGCCGCTATGAAACAAGTAGAAAGTATTCAGTTAATTAATCAGGAAATCGGATTAGATAATTTGCCTGATCGCTTAAGAGAGATTGCCAAACTTCGAGTTGAGCATCAAGAAATCTCTTTAAAAGAACTAGGAGAAATGATATCGACTGGTCCGATATCTAAATCTGGAGTCAACCACCGTTTAAGAAAGTTAAATGAACTTGCAGACAAAATTCGAAGTGGTGAAAAAATAGAATTATAAGTATAAACTCGTCATGGATTGGCGAGTTCTTTTTTTAGAACTAGGGACTTGGATCCCTGAAAAGTCCCTGAAATTTAGTTTTCTTTGGTTTTTAATTAAAAGACAAATAAAAAAGAACGAGCCTGGGACATAAATAATATGATGATACTATTTTGCAAATTCGCAGTAGCTGTCTGAACTCAGAAGCCGCTTAAATCAAGCTTTTCTCAGTTCTAGTCATCCTTGCGGGCGGGGCCCCAACAAAGAGGATTTCACTAAGAAATTCTACAAGCAAAGCAAGTTGAGAGAGGGACGACGAATTTAAAAAGAATTCTGTCACACTTCCATTCTTGAAATTAAAATGTGCATAATTAAAGCTATTAGCCTCCTCGAGAGGAGTCGAACCTCTATCTTAAGAACCGGAATCTTACGTGCTATCCGTTACACTACGAGGAGATATTAAATGATAAAGACAAATTTCTGTACTAATTGTTATTTTAAAAGTACAATCTGAATGTATGTTTATAGTGTACAAAATCTATTAAAATATGGTCAACTTTTCTTAGTGCTAGATGAGTTTAAATTTTGACCATTTTTGACTTTTGATGTAAAATACTAATTAACAGTTAATCACAAGGAGGAAATATAAATGAATTTAATTCCTACAGTAATTGAAACAACAAATCGCGGTGAACGCGCATACGATATTTATTCACGTTTATTGAAAGACCGTATTATTATGTTAGGTTCTGCAATTGATGATAATGTAGCAAATTCAATTGTATCACAATTATTATTCTTACAAGCTCAAGACTCTGAGAAAGACATCTATCTATATATTAATTCTCCAGGTGGTAGTGTCACTGCTGGATTTGCAATTTATGATACAATCCAACATATTAAACCAGATGTACAAACAATTTGTATCGGTATGGCTGCATCAATGGGTTCATTCCTATTAGCAGCTGGCGCAAAAGGTAAACGCTTTGCATTACCAAACGCTGAAGTTATGATTCACCAACCATTAGGTGGTGCACAAGGACAAGCAACTGAAATCGAAATTGCTGCTAACCACATTTTAAAAACACGTGAAAAATTAAACAAAATTTTAGCTGAACGTACAGGTCAAAGTATTGAAAAAATTCAAAAAGATACTGATCGTGATAACTTCTTAACTGCTGACGAAGCTAAAGAATATGGTTTAATAGATAATGTTATGCAACCAGAAGAAAAATAATCAAATTTAACCATGGCATAGAAATGGGGGGTGTTTAAACTAACACTCCCCGTTTTTTTATGACTATTTTAATTGTTTGAAGAATGTTTTAGGAACAGTCGAATAGATATAATAAATAAAATAATGCCAATTAAAATGAAAGATATGGACATTAAAATAATTATTAAATTATGTTCGAAAGCGAAAACACCATTGAGTATAAGAAATAGACTTGCGATGATAAGTAGAATATAAGTTAATTTCTCGTCATTCATTTTTAAAACTCCAATTAAATTATTATGCATCTATTAAATCTTCGAAAGCAATTTTTAGATTAGGATAGTTAAATGTAAAACCGAGCGCATCCAGTTTATTTGGTAATACCTTTTGCGTATCTAAAACAACCGTAGACATTTCACCAAGTGCTAATCGCATTAGGAATGATGGCACCCACGTTTCGTGAGGGCGATGCATGACACGCGCAAGTGTGTACCCAAATAAATTTTGGCGTTCAGCAATTGGTGCAGCCATATTGAATGGACCTTTTGCTTTAGGATTATCGATTGTGAATAGAATTGCGCGTACTAAGTCATTAATGTGAATCCATGAATACCATTGGAATCCAGATCCTAATTTACCACCTACGAAGAATTTATAAGGAAGCTTCATCGTCTGTAAGGCGCCTCCATCATCAGATAAAATCATGCTAAATCTGCCAAGTATTACTCGCGTACCAAATGACTCAAAGCGTTTAGCAAAACGTTCCCACTGATAAACCACATCAGATAGAAAATCAAACGGATGTGTTTGATATTTTTCTGTATAAGTATGATATAAACTAGGTGGATAATAACCCATCGCACTAGCATTAAAGAGCACTTCAGGTTTATGTTCTCGGTCGCTAAATAAATCGACAAGTGCTTGAGTTGACTGAATACGACTAGTCATAATCAATTGTTTATATGATGGTGTCCAGCGTTTATTTAAAGTTGCACCAGCCAAATTAATAACAACATCTATATCTGGAACTAGGGACATCCAACCGTCTTTTGACCAATTAACATAAGAAATCTTTGGATCATCACTTTGCTTATCACTACGAGTTAGTATTGTAATATGTACATCGCGATTCTTTAATTCATTTACTAATTGACTTCCTACCATTCCAGTTCCGCCAGTTATTAAGAATTGCTTCATATTTACACCTCTATTAATTTATAGTATTAAGATAGCCTTTCTATTATCATCATTGAACTTTTGTTGTTCAAAAAATGTACAATGATTAGTCAATAATATGTCATTTACTAAGCTGTAAACAGGATTTAAATTATCTAAAGTTAAGTTATAATTAATTTGTACCTTCGCTATAGTAGATTTCAATATCTTTGAGTAAACTGAGTATACCCCATAGACTACACAAAATAAACGAAGGTCAATTTTGACTCCCTTTAGTAGAAGCCCATGCGAGAATCGTGTGGGCTCTTTGTATATCTATTATAGTACTAATGAATAAAGATTAAGAATAATATGATTAGAGGAATGAAAATGACTGATAAAAATATAAGGTCAAACTGAGATGTATGACTGTCATCATAATCATCATTATTCAACATCATAGATTTTAGATTATGTTTAGGGACATTTTCATCTTCAAATATATCTTCAGAAACAAATTTTTTCATTATGTCTCACACTTTCACATTATAATAAAATTAAATTTGCATAATTGATGTTTGTAATTACTTATGATGTTATCATATATAAGTGATTATGTATCATTATAATTAATGTCTTAAACCTTTTTATTTCATTTCCGCGCGAATTACTGTAAAATTATATGCTACATTTAGGGGACTAGACAATTTTAATATATTAAAGTGAGGTAACTTATGTCTAAGAACAATAGAAATAGAGATGACTTTGGTGAACCGGAAAAGAAAAAAATGAGTGGCATTTCGAAACTTATTAGTACGATTATCGTTTTATTATTATTAAGCGGATTAGCATTTGCGATTTTTGCATTTGTAGATCATTCAAATCGTTCAAGTGAACGCTTAAACAATCAATCAACTGAAGAGCACAAAGATAAAAATGATAAAAAAGACAAAGAAGATAAAGACAAGAAGGATAAGTCAGATAAAGATAAAAAAACAAGTGAAGTTAGTTCGAATGTGACTCAAGAGAATGTTACGCAGCAAACAGCGCAAACCCAACAACGTCAGACACAACAAGCAACACCTTCAACTCAGCAAAGAACTAAACAACAACCATCAAGGGAAGAGAAACAAAGAACCAAAGAAGCACAGACTAAGGAAGAAAAAACACAAGAGAAAACAACTAAAGAAGAAGCTACAACAGAAGAAACTCGCACTAAAGAACAAGCAACTCAAGAAAGTAACAGTAATAATAGTAGTGATAATAATTCTAGTGAGTCAAATACGGATAAGTCTAATAGTAACCAGATAAGCAATCAAACTAGAACGAAACAATCACCACAGACCCAACAACGATCAACAACTCAGTCGTCTACGCAGCAATCAACCTCAAGACAAACTTCACAACGAAGTGCTACGTCTAGTCAAAGTCAGTCAAGCCAAGAATCATCAAATAGTAATGAATAATATAGTTAGTAGTTATCAAAGTGAGATTTTGAAACAGTCATGTTTCAAGTCTCACTTTTTACTTTTTTAAAACATCCAATTGAGTAAAAAGGTAAAAATAATTGAAAGCAAAATAGAAATGATTAGTGAAGAAAGGCAACCAAATGGACAACCACAACCATAATGATATCTTATTGAATAGTTGTTACGTTCATTATGATCATTACCATTAAAATAATTATCATCTTTATATCTACGATCTTCAGGGTCAATGACTTCTACATTATTATCATTTTCTCGAGCCATTTCTTCATCCTCCTTAAATGAATTTCTTATATTGTAAATTAAAATAGTTTAAACAAGAAAGCGTTTAGCAAAAGAATAGTTTCTAAACTTAAAGGGTAATACTATAAAATAAGGGTTTAATTAAACTTTGCACCACTTTATAAAAAGGAAATACTACTTAAATTAGAGGATTTTACAGATAATTTTAAATATTAGAGTTTTTCTCTTGCATTTTCAACAACACAATAGTACTATTGCAAGTGTAAAGAGGTTAGATTTTGTCCCACGCGGGACACAATAAGTCAAACCAGGTTTATGCTATTGGTTACCTTTTATATATAAAGGAGGAAGGTAGTAGTGAAGGACTTGATTAAAATTCAACAGAAGTTGATACCTGATCTAATTGATAAAATGTATCGACGCTTTTCTATCTTAACTACTATCTCAAATAATCAACCAGTAGGTAGAAGAAGTTTGAGTGAGCACATGGATATTACCGAACGTGTCCTAAGATCTGAAACTGATATGTTGAAAAAGCAAGATTTGATTCAAGTTAAATCGACTGGAATGGAAATCACTGAAGAAGGCAAGTCAGTTTTGAATCAGCTTAATGAATATTTCAATATTTATACTGATGATAATCAATTAGCTGATCAAATTAAGTCAACTTTTGGTATTAAAGAAGTTCACGTAATACCTGGTGATGCAGATGCTCAAGAAAATGTTAAATCTGAAATGGGAAGACAAGCTGGACAATTATTGGAAAGCATCTTATATGAAGACGCTATTGTTTCGGTAACAGGTGGTTCAACAATGGCAAATGTAAGCCGAGCCATGCATCTTCTACCATTCAATGTATTTTTCGTACCAGCTCGTGGTGGCCTTGGTGAGAATGTTATTTATCAAGCTAACACGATCTAAGAGAGCATGGAGCAACAAACAGGTGGCTATTATACAAAACTTTATGTACCAGATAAAGTAGGTGAATCAACGTATAATACACTTCTGATGGAACCCTCTGTGGTTCATACATTAGATAAAATTAAACAAGCAAATATAACAATTCACGGTATTGGTGATGCGCTGAAGATGGCGTATCGTAGACAATCGTCAGAACAGGTGATTGAAAGCCTTCAACATCATCAAGCCGTCGCAGAAGCTTTCGGTTACTATTTTGACGCTCAAGGAAATGTAGTCTATAAAGTAAAGACAATAGGACTACAACTTGAAGATTTAGAAACCAAAGATTTTATTTTCGCTGTTGCAGGTGGACAATCTAAAGGTGAAGCAATTAAAGCTTACTTAAGTATTGCACCTAAAAATACAGTTTTAATTACTGATGAAGCAGCAGCAAAGGTAATATTAAATTAGTAATAAAAAGTTTAAAGCTTTTTAAATATCATTTTAAAGGAGGCCATTATAATGGCAGTAAAAGTAGCAATTAATGGTTTTGGTAGAATTGGTCGTTTAGCATTTAGAAGAATTCAAGACGTAGAAGGTATTGAAGTAGTTGCAGTAAACGACTTAACAGACGACGAAATGTTAGCTCATTTATTAAAATATGACACTATGCAAGGTCGTTTCACAGGAGAAGTTGAAGTTGTTGATGGTGGTTTCCGCGTAAATGGTAAAGAAGTTAAATCATACGAAGAACCAGATGCAAGCAAATTACCTTGGGGCGATTTAGATATCGACGTAGTATTAGAATGTACTGGTTTCTATACAGATAAAGAAAAAGCAGAAGCACACATCAATGCAGGTGCTAAAAAAGTATTAATCTCTGCACCAGCTAAAGGTGATGTAAAAACAATCGTATTCAACACTAACCACAATGACTTAGATGGTTCAGAAACAGTTGTTTCAGGTGCATCATGTACTACTAACTCATTAGCACCAGTTGCTAAAGTATTAAGTGATGAATTTGGTTTAGTTGAAGGTTTAATGACAACTATTCACGCATACACTGGTGACCAAATGACTCAAGACGGTCCACATAAAAAAGGTGACAAACGTCGTGCACGTGCAGCAGCTCAAAACATCGTACCTAACTCAACAGGTGCTGCAAAAGCAATCGGTAAAGTTATTCCTGAAATCGATGGTAAATTAGACGGTGGTGCTCAACGTGTACCAGTTGCTACAGGTTCATTAACTGAAGTGACAGTTGTATTAGAAAAAGACGTTACTGTTGAAGACGTTAACACAGCAATGAACAACGCTTCAAACGAATCATTTGGTTACACTGAAGACGAAATCGTTTCTTCTGACGTAGTTGGCATGACTTACGGTTCATTATTCGATGCTACTCAAACTCGTGTAATGTCTGTTGGTGACCGTCAATTAGTTAAAGTTGCAGCTTGGTATGACAACGAAATGTCTTACACTGCTCAATTAGTTCGTACTTTAGAATATTTAGCAGAATTATCTAAATAATTTAGAAGCATAGTTAAATAAACTTGTGCTCAGTATGGATGTACTATTCACAGTACACTTGTACAAATTATTGAAATAAGTTAGCTTATGAGTAAGCGGGGAGCACTAACGCTTCTCCGCTTATTTTTATATTAGTAATTCCTATTTAGAGGAGGAAATTATAATGGCAAAGAAAATTGTTTCTGATTTAGATTTAAAAGGGAAAGTTGTTTTAGAACGTGCTGATTTCAATGTACCTTTAAAAGACGGTAAGATCACAAATGATAACCGTATTGTTCAGGCTTTACCAACAATTAAATATATCATCGAACAAGGTGGTAAATTAGTACTATTTTCTCACTTAGGAAAAGTTAAACAAGAAAGTGATAAAGAAGGTCTTACATTAAAACCTGTTGCTGATGCTTTATCTGAAAAATTAGGTAAAGAAGTTACTTTCGTACCTGAAACACGTGGTGAAAAATTAGAATCAGCTATCAAAAACTTAAGTGAAGGCGATGTATTATTAGTTGAAAATACACGTTTCGAAGATTTAGATGGTAAAAAAGAATCTAAAAATGATTCTAAATTAGGTAAATATTGGGCATCACTAGGCGATGTATTTGTAAATGATGCTTTCGGTACAGCTCACCGTGAACATGCATCTAACGTTGGTATTTCAACTCATTTAGAAACAGCGGCTGGTTATTTAATGGAAAAAGAAATTAAATTTATCGGTGGTGTTGTTAACGACCCACATAAACCAGTAGTTGCAATTTTAGGTGGCGCAAAAGTATCTGACAAAATTGGTGTTATTAAAAACTTAGTAAATATCGCTGATAAAATTCTTATTGGTGGTGGAATGGCGTATACTTTCTTAAAAGCACAAGGTAAAGAAATTGGTTTATCTTTACTAGAAGAAGACAAAATCGACTTTGCTAAAGAATTACTTGAAAGTAACGGCGATCAAATTGTTTTACCAGTAGATGCGAAAGTTGCGAAAGAATTCTCAAATGACGCTGAAATTACTGAAGTATCAATTGATAACATCCCTTCTGATCAAGAAGCAATGGACGTTGGCCCTAAAACTGTTGAATTATTCTCTAAAGAATTAGAAGGTGCACATACAGTAGTATGGAATGGACCTATGGGTGTATTTGAATTTAGTAACTTTGCTCAAGGTACAATCGGTGTATGTAAAGCCATTGCTAACTTAAAAGACGCTACTACAATTATCGGTGGTGGTGACTCAGCAGCAGCTGCAATTTCTTTAGGTTTTGAAGATGACTTCACACACATTTCTACTGGCGGCGGTGCATCATTAGAATACCTTGAAGGTATTGAATTACCAGGAATTAAAGCAATTAATGATAAATAATCACCTTATAAAAGGTGTACGTTTTTCTAAGCATTTTCAAGGGAAAATGTATAAAGAATAAGACTTTACGTCTTAAAAATTTATTTAATGCTAAAATTACAATTTTAAATATATAGGAGTGTAATCAATGAGAAAACCAATCATAGCTGGTAACTGGAAAATGAACAAAACAGTTAAAGAAGCTAAAGACTTCGTTAATAATTTACCAACATTACCTGATGAAAAAGAAGTTGAATCAGTAATTTGTGCACCAACAATTCAATTAGATGCACTAATTTCATTAGTGAATGATGGCAAAGCAAAAGGATTAAAAATTGGTGCTCAAAACACTTATTTTGAAGATAATGGTGCATTCACAGGAGAAACTTCTCCAGTGGCATTAGCTGACTTAGGTGTTAAATACGTAGTTATTGGACACTCAGAACGTCGTGAATTATTCCATGAAACAGATGAAGATGTGAATAAAAAAGCACATGCGGTATTTAATCATGGCATGACACCAATTATTTGTGTTGGTGAAACAGATGAAGAACGCGAAAATGGCAAAGCTAATGAAATCGTTAGCAATCAAGTTGAAAAAGCATTAGAAGGTTTATCAGAAGAGCAACTTAAAGAAGTTGTTATTGCATACGAACCAATTTGGGCAATCGGTACTGGTAAATCAGCTACTTCTGATGATGCTAATGAAATGTGTGCTCACGTGCGTAAAACAGTAGCGAAAGTGGCTAGTCAAGATGTTGCTGATGCAACACGTATTCAATATGGTGGTAGTGTTAAACCTAACAACGTTAAAGAATACATGGCTCAATCTGACATTGATGGTGCATTAGTAGGTGGCGCATCATTAAAAGTTGAAGATTTCGTACAATTGTTAGAAGGTGCAAAATAATTATGGCTAAACAACCGACAGCTTTAATCATTTTAGATGGTTTCGCTAATCGTGAAAGTGAACATGGTAATGCTGTGAAACAAGCGCATAAACCAAATTTTGACCGCTATTACAGTAAATATCCAACTACACAAATTGAAGCAAGTGGTTTAGACGTAGGTCTTCCAGAAGGCCAAATGGGCAACTCAGAAGTTGGTCATATGAACATTGGTGCAGGACGTATTGTTTACCAAAGTTTGACACGTATCAATAAATCAATCGCAGATGGCGATTTCTTTGAAAATGATGTGTTAAATAACGCCGTGCAACATGTTAATGAGCATGATTCTGCATTACATGTCTTTGGATTACTATCTGATGGTGGTGTACACAGTCATTACCAACATCTATTTGCATTGTTAGATCTTGCTAAACAAAAAGGTTTAGATAAAGTTTATGTACATGCATTCTTAGACGGTCGTGACGTAGACCAAAAATCAGCACTAAAATATATTGAAGACACAGAAGCCAAATTTAAATCATTAGGTGTAGGTCAATTCGCATCTATTTCTGGTCGTTATTATGCAATGGACCGTGACAAACGTTGGGACCGTGAACAAAAAGCATATAATGCTATCCGTAACTTTGAAGGGCCTACTTATGCTTCAGCAAAAGAAGGCGTTGAAGCTAACTACGCTAATGATTTAACAGATGAATTCGTAGAACCATTTATCGTTGAAGGTCAAAATAATGGCATCAATGATGGAGATGCAGTTATCTTCTTCAACTTCCGCCCTGATAGAGCAGCTCAGTTGTCAGAAGTATTTACTAACAAAGCCTTTGATGGTTTCAAAGTAGAACAAGTCAACGATTTATTCTACGCAACATTTACTAAATATAATGATAATGTAGATGCTGAAGTTGTATTCGAGAAAGTGGATTTAACAAACACAATTGGTGAAGTTGCTCAAAATAACAACTTAAAACAATTACGTATTGCTGAAACTGAAAAATATCCACATGTAACGTACTTTATGAGTGGTGGACGTAATGAAGAATTTGAAGGTGAGCGTCGTCGTTTAATCGATTCACCAAAAGTAGCGACTTACGATTTAAAACCAGAAATGAGTGCATATGAAGTTAAAGATGCGTTATTAGAAGAGTTAGATAAAGGTGATTTAGATTTAATTATCTTAAACTTTGCTAACCCTGATATGGTTGGACATAGTGGTATGTTAGAACCAACGATTAAAGCAATTGAAGCAGTGGATGAATGCTTAGGTGAAGTTGTTGATAAAATCTTAGACATGAATGGTTATGCAATTATTACAGCTGACCATGGTAACTCTGACCAAGTATTAACAGATGATGATCAACCAATGACTACTCATACGACTAATCCGGTTCCTGTTATTGTAACTAAAGAAGGCGTTACATTACGTGAAACTGGTCGTCTAGGAGATTTAGCACCAACACTATTAGATTTATTAAATGTAGATCAACCATCAGACATGACTGGTGAATCACTTATTAAACACTAAAAATTAGTACAGTTATAAATGGTAAGAACATTGTAATCCCTAATGCGATATTTGAAACTTTAGGGATTCAGTCCTTATCTGATATAAATATTTTATTTAAGGATTAAATCAAGCTATAATAGCTTTAGAATCTAAATTAAAGGAGATTTTTCACATGCCAATTATTACAGATGTTTATGCCCGCGAAGTCTTAGACTCACGTGGTAACCCAACAGTTGAAGTTGAAGTATTAACTGAAAGCGGTGCTTTCGGTCGTGCATTAGTGCCATCAGGTGCTTCTACAGGTGAACACGAAGCAGTTGAATTACGTGATGGAGATAAATCACGTTATAGCGGTAAAGGTGTTACTAAAGCTGTTGAAAATGTTAACGAAATTATTGCACCAGAAATCGTTGAAGGTGAATTTTCAGTATTAGATCAAGTATCTATTGATAAAATGATGATTCAATTAGACGGTACTGAAAACAAAGGTGAATAAGGCGCTAACGCTATTTTAGGTGTATCTATCGCAGTTGCACGTGCAGCAGCAGACTTATTAGGTCAACCTTTATACAAATATTTAGGTGGATTCAACGGTAAACAATTACCAGTTCCTATGATGAACATCGTTAATGGTGGTTCTCACTCAGACGCACCAATCGCATTCCAAGAATTCATGATTTTACCAACAGGTGCAGAATCATTCAAAGAAGCATTACGTTGGGGTGCTGAAATCTTCCATAACTTAAAATCAATCTTAAGTGAACGTGGTTTAGAAACAGCAGTAGGTGACGAAGGTGGTTTCGCTCCTAAATTTGAAGGTACTGAAGATGCTGTAGAAACAATCATTAAAGCTATCGAAAAAGCAGGTTACAAACCTGGTGAAGATGTATTCTTAGGATTTGACTGTGCATCATCTGAATTCTACGAAAATGGCGTATATGATTACACTAAATTCGAAGGTGAACATGGTGCGAAACGTAGCGCAGCTGAACAAGTTGACTACTTAGAAGAATTAATTGGTAAATACCCAATCATCACTATCGAAGATGGTATGGATGAAAATGACTGGGACGGTTGGAAACAATTAACTGATCGTATTGGTGATAAAGTTCAATTAGTAGGTGACGATTTATTCGTAACTAACACTGAAATCCTTTCTAGAGGAATTGAACAAGGTATTGGTAACTCAATCTTAATCAAAGTTAACCAAATTGGTACTTTAACAGAAACTTTCGAAGCAATCGAAATGGCTCAAAAAGCTGGATACACTGCAGTAGTTTCTCACCGTTCAGGTGAAACAGAAGATACTACAATCTCTGATATCGCAGTAGCTACTAATGCTGGTCAAATTAAAACTGGTTCATTATCAAGAACTGACCGTATTGCTAAATACAATCAATTATTACGTATTGAAGATGAATTATTTGAAACTGCTAAATTTGATGGTATCAAATCATTCTACAATTTAGACAAATAAGTCTAATAATTTAACCTATTTAAAACAATAATAGAGTTCACGCTTATGTATTACCTGTCACAGAGTTGAGACTGTGGCAGGTTTTTTAATTACTAAACAATGTAAGTGATTAACTAATTGTAAGATCATAATGACAAAATCATTAATGTAGCTTTTAGCACATATATCTAACCTACTAATGATTCTTAACGAACATGGAACAGATTTAATTTAGGTATACAAACTGATATAATAGCTATGTATATAAAAGAAGGAGAAATAAAGATGGAGAATCAACTTAATCAACCTAGTCAAAGAGAACGCAATGCAGGTAAATTAATAGGCTACAGTTCTTTAATTTTATGTATTTTATTGATCATCCATAACTTTATCGCATTAGATACGTTAACAGCTAAGACACTATTATCACAGGCAGGACAGAAAGCAAGTGATAGTGCAGTAGCTAATATATTAAATAGCTTTAGATATACTGGCATTATGTATATTTTGGCATATTTAGCAGGTGTCATTGCATTATGGAATCGACATAAATATCTGTGGTGGTTTATGTTTGCAGTCTATGTTTCAAATGTATTATTTACATTAGTAAACGTAACTATGGTTATTAATGCGATAATAACAGCTAAATCAGTGTTGTTTATTATTCCTATTATAATCGTAATTGTGGGCTCTACAGTATTAGCATTATACATGCTAGTTATTTCAATCATCCGTAAGAGTACCTTTAATCGATAGTCATTGATTATAAAGACTAGTATATGATATAATTCGGAACGTATATAATGAATGGAGGACAATTTTCATGCATACACTTTTCATAGTACTATTAATTATTGATTGTATTGCATTAATCACTGTTGTATTACTCCAAGAAGGTAAAAGTAATGGACTTTCAGGTGCTATTAGTGGTGGCGCAGAACAGTTATTTGGTAAACAAAAACAACGTGGCGTCGATTTATTCTTGCATAGATTAACAATTATTTTAGCAGTCATTTTCTTTTTAATAATGATTGGTATCAGTTACTTTGGTTTATAAGGTCCGACGATGTTAATGTCGGGCTTTTTTATTTATAATGAATAGTGACGGACGACGTCATTGATATTTAGTCAGGAGACCTAAGGTCCGATTTTAAATAATGCATATTTCCGAGATAGTAAGGGAATATTTAGTTAAATATAATATTAATACGAAGCATTGTATTTGAATTAAAAAATATAACGCAAGAATAATTTTGAGATAATAATGGAAGAGGGATTTTGAATGCAAATTAAATTACCACAACCGTTTTTCTTTGAGGAAGGGAAACGAGCAGTCTTACTTCTACATGGATTTACAGGTAATTCATCAGACGTAAGACAATTAGGGAGATTCTTACAGAAGAAAGGCTACACTTCTTATGCGCCTCAATACGAAGGGCATGCTGCACCACCTGAAGAAATTCTAAAATCAAGCCCACATGTATGGTTTAAAGATGTGCTTGATGGTTATGATTATTTAGTAGACCAAGGCTATGAAGACATTGCCGTAGCAGGCTTATCTCTCGGTGGTGTATTCGCATTGAAATTGAGCTTAAATCGTCCTGTAAAGGGTATTGTAACTATGTGTGCACCCGCTGAAGGTAAAACGCAAGGTGCTATATACGAAGGCTTTTTAGAATATGCAAGAAACTTCAAAAAATATGAAGGCAAAGATCAAGCAACGATTGATAAAGAAATGGAAGACTTCCATCCTACTGAAACGTTAAAAGAGTTAAGCGAAACATTAAATAACGTTAGAAACGAAATCGATGAAGTGTTAGATCCAATTTTAGTAGTACAAGCTGAAAATGATGAAATGATTAATCCTCAATCAGCAAATTATATATACGAGAATGTCGACTCAGATGAAAAAGACATCAAATGGTATGCGAATTCAGGTCATGTCATTACAATCGATAAAGAAAAAGAACAAGTATTCGAAGATGTATACAGTTTCTTAGAATCTTTAGATTGGTCTGAATAATAAATTTAAAAATATTAAACGAAAGAAGAAAGGAGGGGCATGATGAATTTAAAGCAATCCATTGAAGAAATCATAAAGCAACCTGATTACGAACCGATGTCGGTATCTGATTTTCAAGATGCTTTAGGTCTTAATAGTGCCGACTCGTTTAGAGATTTAATAAAGGTGCTAGTAGAACTTGAACAAGCAGGTTTAGTTGAACGAACTAAAACAGATAGATACCAACGCAAACAATCGCATAAAAGTTCAAATTCTAAGTTAATTAAAGGGACATTAAGTCAAAATAAGAAGGGCTTTGCATTCCTACGTCCTGAACAAGAAGATATGGATGATATCTTTATTCCACCAACTAAGATTAATCGCGCATTAGATGGTGATACAGTTATTGTAGAAATACAGAAGTCTAAAGGAGAGCATAAAGGTAAAATTGAAGGCGAAGTTAAATCAATCGAGAAACATTCTGTCACTCAAGTAGTCGGTACCTATAGTGAAGCGAAACATTTTGGCTTTGTTATCCCAGATGATAAACGCATTATGCAAGACATCTTCATTCCGAAAGGTCAAAGTCTTGGTGCGGTAGATGGTCATAAAGTACTCGTTCAAATTACGAAGTATGCAGATGGTACAGATAATCCTGAAGGACATATATCTGCGATTCTAGGCCATAAAAATGACCCAGGAGTAGATATCTTATCAATCATTTATCAGCACGGTATCGAAATCGAATTCCCTGATAATGTATTGAAAGAAGCCGAAGCGGTCCCTGAAGAGATTAAGCCTGATGAAATTAAAGGTCGTACAGACTTGCGTGACGAGTTAACTATTACCATTGATGGTGCAGACGCAAAAGACTTAGACGATGCTATTAGTGTAAAAAAATTAAAAAATGGTCACACTGAATTAACTGTAAGTATTGCGGATGTCAGCTACTATGTTAAAGAAGACTCAGCACTTGATAAAGAAGCTTACGATAGAGCGACAAGTGTTTATTTAGTAGACCGAGTGATTCCAATGATTCCACACCGCTTAAGTAACGGTATTTGTTCATTGAACCCAGAAGTTGATCGCTTAACACTAAGTTGTCGTATGGAAATCAATGAACGAGGCGAAGTGGTTAAACATGACATTTTTGATAGTGTCATCCATTCTAATTACAGAATGACTTATGATGCGGTTAATCAAATTATAACTGAAAAGGACCATGACGTACGTAAGCAATATCAAGAAATTACACCAATGCTTGATTTAGCACAAGATTTATCAAATCGTTTAATCCAAATGCGTAAACGTCGTGGTGAAATTGACTTTGATATTAGTGAAGCTAAAGTGTTAGTGAATAACGAAGGCTTACCAACTGATGTGGTTTTACGTGAGCGAGGCGAAGGTGAACGTTTAATTGAATCATTTATGCTAGCTGCTAACGAAACGGTTGCAGAACATTTCAATAAACTTGAAGTTCCTTTCATTTACCGTGTTCACGAACAACCTAAATCAGATCGATTAAGACAGTTCTTCGACTTTATTACAAACTTTGGAATTATGATTAAAGGTACAGGTGAAGATATTCATCCTTCAACATTACAATCTATCCAAGAAGAAGTTGAAGGTCGTTCTGAACAAATGGTTATCTCAACAATGATGTTACGTTCAATGCAACAAGCACATTATGATGATACAAACTTAGGTCACTTCGGTTTATCAGCGGAATACTATACACATTTTACATCACCTATTAGACGTTATCCGGACTTAACAGTTCATCGTTTAATTCGAAAATATCTCATCGATAATTCAATGAATAACAAAGAATTACACAAATGGGAAGATAAATTACCTGAATTAGCTGAGCACACGTCTCAACGTGAACGTCGTGCAATTGAAGCAGAACGAGATACTGATGAATTGAAAAAAGCTGAGTATATGATTCAACATATCGGTGATGAATTTGAAGGTATTGTAAGCTCTGTTGCAAATTTCGGTATGTTTATCGAACTACCTAACACAATTGAAGGTATGGTTCATATTTCAAATATGACAGATGATTATTATCAATTTGATGAACGCCAAATGGCACTTATTGGTGAGCGCCAAGCAAAAGTATTCCGTATTGGCGATCAAGTTACAGTGAAAGTCACACATGTCGATGTAGATGAACGAATGATTGATTTCCAAATTGTTGGTATGCCATTGCCAAAAAATGATCGGAGTCAACGACCATCGAGAGGTAAAACGATTCAAGCTAAAACACGTGGCAAATCTTTAGATAAATCAAAAGATGATGATCATAAAGGCAAGAAGAAAAAACGCAAGCAACGAAAAGGTAAAAACCAACGTAGTCGTGATAAACAAGGTAAAACGAATCACAAACCATTCTATAAAGATAAAAGTGTGAAGAAAAAATCACGTCGTAAGAAAAAATAATCAGCAAAGAGGTGACACAGATTAATGGCTAAGAAGAAAACGAAATCACCCGGTACACTAGCTGAAAACCGTAAAGCCAGACATGATTATAATATTGAAGATACAATTGAAGCGGGTATTGCTTTAAAGGGAACAGAGATTAAATCTATTCGTCGTGGTAGTGCCAATTTGAAAGATAGCTATGCGCAAGTTAAACGTGGCGAGATGTTCATTAATAATATGCACATTGCACCTTATGAGGAAGGTAACCGTTTCAATCATGACCCTTTACGTTCTAGAAAGTTATTACTTCATAAGAAGGAAATTATTAAACTTGGCGAACGTACGAGAGAAATTGGCTATTCACTTATTCCATTAAAACTTTATTTAAAACATGGTCAATGTAAAGTCTTATTAGGCGTAGCACGTGGTAAGAAAATACATGATAAACGTCAAGCTTTAAAAGATAAAGCAATGAAACGTGATGTTGATCGTGCAATCAAAGACCGTTATTAAGCGTGTTTGTTGCTTAATCTGGTGCTATTTGGTATGATAACTGATGTTGTGAATAAAAAAATACGTTAGATAGAGAGTGAAGTAGGATTCTTTCGATTGTGTTATTTCACTTTAGTATGAATGACTAGAACTAAGAATTGCTTTATATTGCTTTCTTAGTTCAGTCAGTCACTACGTATTGTAATGATTTATAAATTTTATTACGGGGGCGTTTTTGGATTCGACAGGGGTCCCTCGAGCACATTAAGCGTGTCGGAGGGTTGTCTCCGACATCAACACATTTCAGTAAATATAACTGACAAATCAAACAATAATTTCGCAGTAGCTGCGTAATAGCACTCTGCATCGCCTAAC
>ERZ1023492.52-NODE-52-length-52623-cov-6.736513_pt1 | contig 52623 bp, 45 predicted proteins | sample MGYA00380541_ERZ1023492 | MGnify/ENA primary metagenome ERZ1023492 (study PRJEB33173, sample SAMEA4830351) | metagenome | study: EMG produced TPA metagenomics assembly of the PRJEB25223 data set...
AGCTGTGAAAAAATCTATCGTCATAGATTTCTTCACAGCTAATCTTAGTATGTTTTATTGTTAAAATAATTTGGAAAGTACGTTTAATAAAATTAAAAAATTTGTTATGATTTTTCATGTGCATTATTTTAAGTCTTAAATTTGTCTTGAAATAAATATTTGAATCTAGTAAAATTCATTAGGATAAAGAAAGTGGGTGAAACAATGGCAACATGGTTAGCAATTATCTTAATTGTAATAGCATTAATCGCAGGTTTAGTTGGTGGTTTCTTCTTAGCTAGAAAATATATGATGGATTATTTGAAAAAAAACCCACCTATTAATGAAGAAATGCTACGTATGATGATGATGCAAATGGGTCAAAAACCTTCTCAAAAGAAAATCAATCAAATGATGACTATGATGAACAAAAACATGGACCAAGGTATGAAAGGTCAAAAGAAATAATATAAAAAGGGATTAAGGCAGTTATAAATTTCTGTCTTAATCCTTTTTGTTTTTAGCTATGATTGTTCTTTTAAATATAATAACCAAAAGTTAAGTAAAAAAAATGAAAAGTATTTATAATATTGACAGGATTAGAGGAATTGCTAATTCTATGGTTATGCATCCAATATTAATCGTTAATTTTAAAGAGAGGTTTTAATTTTGAATTTAGAACCAGATAGTATCATTTTAGGTATCGCTTCATTTTTATCGGTAATAATTGGTTCATTAATTGGTAATCGGCTAAAAGTACATGTGGTGATACGATTATTATTTACAGTTATCATAACGGTTCTATTATTATTCTTTTTCTGGTGGCTAGGATATTTAATTTACTATAAATGAAGTATTTTGAGTGAAAAATAATAATCATTTGAAATGTAGTTTGTATCCGTAAAGTTTAATCATTATATTTAAACTATCTTTATTAAAAACTGTAAAAATAGAACTAAACAAAAATAAGTTGATAAATACTTTGTACTTTCATTTTTAAACGGTGATAAAAGTTCAATTATTGATAAGAAATCATAAGTAAAATAAGGTATTAAATTGATTGATATTGAGATTCCCATTTCTTAAATTAAAAGCTATGAAAATATATATGATTAATGATATACTAACACGTGATTAAAAAAGAGTATTGTAGTTTAGAATATATGAGAAGGTGTAACAGTGGCATATTTAATATTTTCAATTGTATTTGCATTCTTGATGGGTGCAGTTGTTATTGTGATTCGTATGAAAGCACAAAATTTTCCAGTCAATGAAAAGAAAATTATTTTACCACCATTTTTCATGGCGACAGGTGCTTTAATGTATGTAATCCCATATTTTAGATTGACGGGAACTGAGATACTAGAATCATTTGTCTTGGGAGTATTATTTTCAACAGTTTTAATTTGGACATCTCGTTTCGAAGTAAAAGGTAGCGAGATTTATATGAAACGATCAAAAGCGTTTCCAATAATTTTGATATCGTTATTAGTTATACGTACTGTTATAAAAATATTCATTAGTAATGAAATTGATCCAGGAGAAATTGCTGGTATGTTTTTCTTATTAGCATTTTGTATGATAGTACCATGGAGATTAGCGATGTATTACAAGTACAAAAAAGTAAAAAAATCTATTGTTCATTAAATATATAAAAGCCACTTATCTACCGAGATGAGTGGCTTTTTGCTTGAAATATATGAGGAAAAGTAATATGATTAGTACGAACAAACGTTCTATTCGGAGGTAAAAATATGAAGGTAATCCATACAGCAGATTGGCATCTAGGTCGAATTTTAAATGGTAAGCAATTACTCGAAGATCAAAGGTATGTATTAGAACAATTTATAGATCGAATGAAAGAAGAAAAACCAGATATGATCGTTATTGCAGGAGATTTATACGATACTACATATCCTGGTAAAGAAACGATTAAATTATTTGAAGAGACGATTGCCACGTTAAATATTGATATGAAAATTCCAATTATTTTAATTAGTGGGAATCATGATGGAAAAGAACGTTTGAATTATGGTGCGAGTTGGTTCGAACATAATGATTTATATATAAGAACTAAACTTGAGAGTATGACACAACCAATTCATATAAATAGCATCAATTTTTACACATTACCTTTTGCAACAGTTGCTGAAGTACAAGATTATTTTAAAGATGATTCAATTCAAACGCATCAACAAGCATTAGATAAGTGTATAAGTTGTATGTCAGAAACGCTACAACCTCATGAAATTAATGTTTTGATTGGCCATTTAACTGTTCAAGGTGGTAAGACATCAGATTCAGAAAGGCCATTAACGATAGGTACTGTCGAAACAGTAGAAAGAAAATCATTTAATCTTTTTGATTTTGTAATGTTAGGTCACTTACATCATCCGTTTAGTATTAATGAGGACGCTATTAAATACAGTGGATCATTACTTCAATATTCTTTTTCAGAAGTTGGGCAACCTAAAGGTTATCGAGTAGTTAAGTTTAATCATAAAAATGATATTCAAGATTATTTTGTTCCAATAGAACCAATGAGAAAATTAGAAATTGTCACAGCGGATTATGAAGACGTTATACAGGAAAAGGCAAACGTATCAAATAAGAATAATTATATCCATTTCAAATTAAGAAACATGGCTCATATTTCAGACCCGTTTATTAATTTGAAACAAATCTATCCCAATACATTAGCATTAACAAACGAAACTTTTGAGCACCATGAAGCAATTCAACATATAGAAATAAAAAAAGAAGATGATCTTTCAATTATTAATCATTTTTATAAAACAATAACCAATGAGCAATTAAGTGATATTCAAGAAAAGAAAATTAACCAAATTATTAATGATTTGATGAGAAAGGAAGATTAATTACTTTGAAACCAATGATGTTAAAGTTGAACAATTTTGGTCCTTTCTTAAATGAAACAATAGATTTTAGAAATATAGATCAAAATCAATTGTTCTTAATTAGTGGTAAGACTGGTTCCGGTAAAACAATGATTTTTGATGCAATCGTATATGCATTATACGGTGAAGCTTCAACTAAAAATAGAAAAGAGAATGATTTAAGAAGTCATTTTGCAGATGGTCATTCAGCAATGCAAGTGACGTTCGAATTTGAACTCAATCATAAACTATTTAAAATAGTTCGTACTGGACCTTATGTTAAAGAAGGTAATACAACCAAAACGCCCGCAAAGTTAAATGTTTTCGAGTTTATAGAAAACGAATTTGAATTAAGGGAAAGTATGGTAAATGCAGGTAACCAATTTATTATCGATTTAATTGGTGTTAATGCTGAACAGTTTAGACAGTTATTTATTTTACCACAAGGTGAATTTAAAAAATTCTTATTATCTAATAGTAAAGAAAAACAAGGAATTTTAAGAACACTCTTTAATAGTGAACGATTTGAAGAAATCGAAAAACAATTAAACGAAAATGTTAAAAATGAAAAAATTCAAATTGAAGAAAGATATAAAAATATTGAACGATTATGGAATGATCTCCATGCTTTTGAAAACGATGAATTAGAAGAATTAAAAAGTATCAATGTACATCAAACAGATAAAATCATTGAGGTATTACATAGATTTAATGAATTTGGTGAAAAAATAGGGCGAAAAAAGTATGAACAAAAGAAATTTCATGAAAATGAAATTGAAAAAGTAGAACAAAAGCTCAATGACAATAAAGAGTTAGAATTAAATTTAAATGAGTTAAAGAAAAGTGAAAGTGAATTAAAGCAACTTAAGCAAAAGGAAAATGATATAAATCAACAGCGTGAGAAATTAAATAAGATTAACGAAATTAAACCATTATCACAATTACTAGATAGAAATGAAGCGGCCAATAAAAAGTTAAATCAAGCAGAAAAATTGATGGAAATCGCAGGTCATGAAATTAACAAATTAATAAAAGAAAAAGAAGAAAATCAATTAGAATTAAATCATTTATCTGAAAAAGAGGAATCTATCAATAAAGAAAAAGCCTATTTGGAAAAAACTAATACTTTCTATAATAATATGACGCTCTATTTAAATAGTTATAAAGACAAAGAACGATTGACATCACAACTCTTAAATTTAAATGAAAAAAGAGAAATAATAGAAAGTGAATTATTAGAATTAAACGAACCTATTAAATCAAAAGAAATCAATTATAATCATGTTGAACAATTGAGTCAAGATATTTTCAATATTGAAAAAGAATTAGAGCAAGCAGAAAAGCTTAAAAATGATATGAAAAATAAAGCAGAATTAACCTCTAAGTTGAATGACACTAAGGCATCCTATAATCAAAAATGTATTGAAATAGAAGACTTATCTAATAAGTTGTCCGGAATAGATAATACAGAAATTAATTTGAACAACAAAGAAACATTAGTTGAACAACTTCAACAAGTCGTTTCACTTGGAGATACATGTCCGATTTGCGGGAATGAAATTACTTCATTAGGACAACATATTGATTTTGATAGTATTAATAAAAAGCAAAATTTAATTCAATCATTACAAAAAGAGCTTAATGAAATGAATATCGATAAAGCTAAATTGGAAAGTACTCTAAATCACTTAACGGAGCAAATAAACAATATTCGTGTAGATGAAAATGCCTTGCCAGATATAAAAAAACTTTATTCTAAAATCAATAGAAAGAAAGAAGAAAAAGAAAAACAACAACAAGAAAATGAATTTATCTTAAAAACAAATAAAAAGGTAGAACAAAAACGTCAAGAATCATTTGAAATTGAAAATGAAATTAAAAATGCAAAATCTAAAATTGAACAATGTGAGATACGCATCAATGATTTTGAATCAACTACTCAATATAATGAAATAGATGAGTTTGAAACATATTTTAAAAAGTTAAAAAGTAATGTTGATCATTATTTAAAATTACTTGAAAATCATAAACAAAATAGAAATGATATTGTTCAAAAACTAAGTATAGAAGAAAATAACTTGCAACATCATAAACAAACTAAAAATGATATTCAAGAGGAAATTAAACATGCACAACAAGCTTTAGATGCTGAAATGAACCGTTTAAATATAGATTCTATTGATCAGGTTCAGGATATAATTAAAATTGTTTATGAAAAAGAAGAAATAGAGAATGAAATTAAAGAATATGATAAACAAATCCATAAGAATGAATTGGAAATGACCAGACTTAAAAAGTTAGTTACAGGAAAAAAATTAGATAATATAGAAGAAATTCAAAAAACACTATCAGAACTTAAAGTTAAACTTGAGAATTTAACTAATGAACTTGCAACATTAGAATATCAAATGAAATTAAATCAACAAAAAGTAGATGAAATCGTATCTAATATCGAGTATTTAAATAAAGAGTTGAAAGAGCAACAAGATATATTTAATCTTGCAGAAATCCTATCTGGTAAAAACAGTCAAAAATTAACATTAGAAAACTATGTACTGATTTACTATTTAGAAAAAATTATAGCCCAAGCTAATATTCGACTTGCTACTATGAGTGGTCAAAGATATCAATTGCAAAGAAGGGAAGCCTTATCTCAAGGGTTTAGTGGTTTAGAAATAGATGTCTTTGATTTTTATTCTAATAAAGCACGTCATATTAGTTCGCTATCAGGTGGAGAAACATTCCAAGCATCGCTTGCGCTAGCTTTAGGATTAAGTGAAATTGTTCAACAAGAATCGGGCGGTATCTCTCTTCAATCAATGTTTATTGATGAAGGATTTGGTACATTAGATCAAGAAACACTCGAAACTGCACTTGATACACTCGTAAACCTTAAATCGACGGGAAGAATGGTAGGTATTATATCTCATGTTAGTGAATTAAAACAAAGAATACCACTTATTTTAGAAGTCACATCAAATCAGTATCAAAGTACGACAAAATTTAAATGGAATTAAAGTGAAATGTCTTTATAAAAAAATCGATTTATCAACTTTTGATTGTAAGATGATAAATCGATTTAATATTATTATTAATGTTTTTCTCTTAATAAGTCTCTAATTTCAGTTAAAAGAACTGTATTTTGTTCTAATTCTTCTTCTGGTTCTTCTTTCTTCATTAAAGTATTTGCAATTTTTACAAAGATAAATAATGCGAAAGCAATGATTATGAAATCAATTATTGATTGTATGAATAAACCATATTTAATTCCCCAGAAAGCCCAATCTTCTGCAAAATTGACTGAACCGAAAATTTTACCAATTAATGGCATAATGATGTATTCGACTAATGCAGAGATAATTTTATTGAAAGCTGCTCCCATGACAACAGCTACAGCTAAATCTAATACGTTGCCTTTTAACGCAAAGTCTTTAAATTCTTTAAGCATTTAAATAGTCCTTTCTAAACAATATTTAAAAGCCATTATACAACATATAATTAATTTAGCAAATAGGAAATTTAATCAAATTTGATTCTAAATAGGACGTTTGTTATCCTATAGTAGTGCTTTAGTAAAATTAAATGTTTTAAGATAAAAAAAGAATATTTTAGTTTTACTAGATTGAAAATTTAATAATAGATATGAAGGGAGTAATTAATTATGAATTCTTCTTCTTCTAATGAAAAGAACGGTAAGAAGATTTCTCCGGTGTTTATCTATAGTGCAATTATCGCAGCAATTGTGGTATTAATTGGTGCTATTTTCCCAACACAATTTGACTCAGTAACGAATGAGGTCAAAATGTGGATAACAGATAAACTAGGTTGGTATTACTTAATTCTAACTACGATTATAGTTTTCTTCTGTATTTTCCTTATCTTTAGTCCAATTGGGAAACTTAAATTAGGTAAACCAAATGACAAACCGGAATTTAATACTATTTCTTGGTTTGCGATGTTATTTAGTGCCGGTATGGGTATCGGTTTAGTATTCTACGGTGCAGCTGAGCCAATGTCTCATTTCGCTTCACCACCTGATGCCGATCCGAAAACGACTGAAGCTTACACTGAAGCATTACGTTCAACGTTCTTCCATTGGGGCTTCCATGCATGGGCTGTATATGGTGTTGTAGCATTAGCACTTGCTTATGCACAATTCCGTAAAGGAGAGCCTGGTTTATTATCTAGAACATTACGTCCAATTTTAGGTGATAAAGTTGAAGGGCCAATTGGAACATTCATCGACGTTCTTTCAGTATTTGCTACTTTAGTTGGTGTAGCTGTATCACTTGGTATGGGTGCATTACAAATCAACGGTGGTTTAAATTACTTATTTGGCGTACCGAATACAACTTGGGTCCAAGCTATTATTATTGTCATAGTTACAATCCTATTTATTGCAAGTGCTTGGTCTGGTCTAAGTAAAGGTATCCAATATTTAAGTAATCTAAATATCGGATTAGGTGCTTTATTAATGATTATTACATTAATTATTGGACCAACTGTTTTAATATTAAACATGATGACTAGTTCAACTGGTAGCTTATTAAATACATTCTTATTTAATAGTTTTGATACTGCAGCATTAAATGGACAGAAACGTGAATGGATGTCTACATGGACACTTTACTACTGGGGTTGGTGGTTAAGTTGGAGTCCATTCGTTGGTGTGTTTATTGCCAGAGTTTCAAAAGGACGCTCAATCAGAGAATTTATTTCTGGTGTATTATTAGTACCAGCGATTGTTAGTTTCATCTGGTTCAGTGTATTTGGTGTTCTTGGAATCGAAACTGGTAAGAAACATCCAGAGTTATTTAAAATGACTCCAGAAACACAATTATTCGGTGTATTCAACCATGTACCATTAGGAATCGTATTATCATTTATTGCACTTATTTTAATTGCTTCATTCTTTATTACTTCAGCTGACTCAGCAACATTCGTATTAGGTATGCAAACAACATTTGGTTCGTTAAATCCAAGTAGTATGGTTAAAGTAACTTGGGGTATTGCTCAAGCACTTATCGCCTTTGTATTATTATTAGCTGGTGGCGGAGATGGAACTAAAGCTCTCAACGCAATTCAGAGTGCCGCTATTATTAGTGCGTTTCCATTCTCCTTTGTCGTCATATTAATGATGATCAGTTTCTACAAAGATGCTAATAAAGAACGTAAATTCTTAGGATTAACATTAACGCCTAATAAACACAGATTAGAAGAATACGTTAAATATCAACAAGAGGATTACGAATCTGATATTTTAGAAAAACGTGAATCTAGACGTAATCGTGAAAGAGAAGAATAATTGAATGAAATATCTACTATAATGGTGGGTTTAAAGCTATCAACAATTTTGTTGATAGCTATTTTTATGTTTCAAACATATAAATATTATTTACTTGCGATTGATAACCATTCTCAATTAATAAAAATAACTTATAGTACAAATGCGTTATAATAAGTTTTACTTATACTACCTGATTAAAAATGCGAAATGAAAAATGACCCCTTTATATACCTATACAGTTGTGTTCGAAAACATATAATAATACAATTTAACTAAGGCATATAAATATATAGAAATTCAAGGGGGATATCAAATGGCTTCTAATTTTAAAGAAACAGCGAAGAAACAATTTGATTTAAATGGCCAATCATACACGTACTATGATTTAAAATCATTAGAAGAACAAGGTTTAACTAAAATTTCAAAGTTACCTTATTCAATCCGTGTATTACTAGAATCAGTGTTACGTCAGGAAGATGATTTTGTAATTACTGATGATCACATTAAACAATTAGCAGAATTTGGCAAAAAAGGTAACGAAGGTGAAGTACCTTTCAAACCATCTCGAGTTATTTTACAAGACTTCACTGGTGTACCAGCAGTAGTTGACTTAGCGTCTTTACGTAAAGCAATGAATGATGTTGGTGGGGATATTAATAAAATTAACCCTGAAGTACCAGTTGACTTAGTTATTGACCACTCTGTACAAGTAGATAGTTATGCTAATCCAGATGCATTACAACGTAACATGAAATTAGAATTTGAACGTAACTATGAACGTTACCAATTCTTAAACTGGGCAACAAAAGCATTTGATAACTATAATGCAGTACCACCTGCTACAGGTATTGTCCACCAAGTAAACTTAGAATACTTAGCGAATGTTGTACATGTTCGTGACGTTGACGGAGAACAAACTGCTTTCCCAGATACATTAGTTGGTACTGACTCACATACTACAATGATTAACGGTATTGGTGTATTAGGTTGGGGTGTCGGCGGTATCGAAGCTGAAGCAGGTATGTTAGGACAACCATCATACTTCCCAATTCCAGAAGTTATTGGTGTTAAATTAAGTAATGAATTACCACAAGGTTCAACAGCAACTGACTTAGCATTACGTGTAACTGAAGAGTTACGTAAACGTGGTGTAGTAGGTAAATTCGTTGAGTTCTTTGGTCCTGGTGTAACAAACTTACCATTAGCTGACCGTGCAACAATTGCGAACATGGCGCCTGAATATGGTGCAACTTGTGGTTTCTTCCCAGTTGATGAAGAATCACTTAAATACATGAAATTAACTGGTCGTAAAGATGATCATATTGCACTAGTAAAAGAATATTTACAACAAAATAATATGTTCTTCCAAGTTGAAAATGAAGATCCTGAATATACTGAAGTGATTGATTTAGATTTATCTACAGTTCAAGCTTCTTTATCAGGTCCAAAACGTCCACAAGATTTAATCTTCTTAAGTGACATGAAAACTGAATTCGAAAAATCAGTTACAGCACCAGCTGGTAACCAAGGTCACGGTTTAGATGAAAGTGAATTTGATAAGAAAGCAGAAATCAAATTTAATGATGGTAGAACTTCAACTATGAAGACTGGTGATGTTGCGATTGCAGCGATTACATCATGTACAAATACATCTAACCCTTACGTTATGTTAGGTGCAGGTTTAGTAGCTAAAAAAGCAATTGAAAAAGGCTTAAAAGTACCTGATTATGTAAAAACTTCATTAGCACCAGGTTCAAAAGTTGTTACTGGATATTTAAGAGATTCAGGTTTACAAGAATATCTTGATGACTTAGGTTTCAACTTAGTTGGTTATGGTTGTACAACTTGTATCGGTAACTCAGGTCCATTATTACCTGAAATTGAAAAAGCAGTAGCTGACGAAGATTTATTAGTAACTTCTGTACTTTCTGGTAACCGTAACTTTGAAGGTCGTATCCATCCGTTAGTTAAAGCTAACTACTTAGCTTCACCACAATTAGTTGTAGCTTATGCATTAGCTGGAACGGTTGATATCGATTTACACAATGAACCTATCGGTAAAGGTAAAGATGGCGAAGATGTATACCTTAAAGATATCTGGCCAAGTATCAAAGAAGTTGCAGACACTGTTGATAGTGTCGTAACGCCAGAATTATTCTTAGAAGAATATGCAAATGTATACGAAAATAATGAAATGTGGAATGAAATCGACGTTACTGACGCACCATTATATGATTTCGATCCAAATTCAACTTATATTCAAAATCCATCATTCTTCCAAGGTTTATCTAAAGAACCAGGAACTATTGAACCATTAAAAGATTTACGTATTATGGGTAAATTTGGTGATTCAGTTACAACTGACCACATTTCTCCAGCAGGTGCGATCGGTAAAGATACACCAGCAGGTAAATATTTATTAGACCATGATGTTCCAATTAGAGAATTTAACTCTTATGGTTCAAGACGTGGTAACCATGAAGTAATGGTACGTGGTACTTTCGCTAATATCCGTATTAAAAACCAATTAGCACCAGGCACTGAAGGTGGATTTACAACATATTGGCCTACAGAAGAAATCATGCCTATCTATGATGCAGCTATGAGATACAAAGAAAATGGTACTGGTTTAGCTGTTTTAGCTGGTAATGATTACGGTATGGGTTCATCTCGTGACTGGGCAGCTAAAGGTACTAACTTATTAGGTGTTAAAACTGTTATTGCACAAAGTTATGAACGTATCCATCGTTCAAACTTAGTAATGATGGGTGTATTACCATTACAATTTAAACAAGGTGAGTCAGCTGATTCTCTAGGTTTAGAAGGTAAAGAAGAAATTTCTGTAGATATCGATGAAAATGTTAAACCACATGATTTAGTAACTGTTCATGCTAAAAAAGAAAACGGAGAAGTTGTTGATTTTGAAGCAATGGTTCGTTTCGATTCATTAGTAGAATTAGATTATTATCGTCATGGTGGTATCTTACAAATGGTATTAAGAAACAAATTAGCTCAATAATCACAATGTGACTTTTGACAGTGCTAACGTTTAGGTTAGCACTGTTTTTTTATGCTAAACTATATATGTAATGTTAATAGTTAAGGAAGGATTGGACTTAAATGATTTATAGTTTGACTGAAATTGAACCAAGATATCAAGAGACAGATAAAATGGGCGTGATTTATCATGGCAATTATGCAACATGGTTTGAAGTAGCGCGTACAGATTACATTAGAAAACTAGGATTTAGTTATGCTGATATGGAAAAGCAAGGGATCATTTCTCCAGTTACAGACTTAAATATCAAATATAAAAAATCAATTTTTTATCCTGAAAAAGTAACCATTAAAACATGGGTGGAAAAATATTCAAGATTACGTTCTGTGTATAGATATGAAATTTTTAATGAACAGGGAGAACTTGCAACTACAGGTTATACTGAGTTAATTTGTATGAAAGCTGATACCTTTAGACCAATTAGATTAGATCGTTATTTCTCAGATTGGCATGAAACCTATAGTAAAGTTGAAGCTTTAAATAAAGAAGGCGTCAATGAAGAAGTAACTCATGGTATTGATCATTTATAAATTAAACTAATAAGCATAGTAAATATAGCCCTAAAATGCTTTATTAAAGCATTTTAGGGCTATATAATATTTCTATTTCTTTGTATATGAAATTTCATCTTCATGATCAACTGTATCTACCACAATATGATCATCTTCAAAGTACCATAAATCTTTCTCGGATATAACTATCGTTAAGCCGTTATATTCTTCTTCATAAGCAACCTCAACATCAGATTTGTTTTCAACATTAAATGCTGGGCTAAATCCTTGTTTTAATTGAAATTCGCCACCGTATCGTACGAAGAAATGCAATACTTTATTATCTTCCGGTAAGTCAAATTCTTCTTTAAACCATTGAACCGCTTGGTCTGTAAGTTCAATTTTCATTTAATCTCCTCCATATTAAATCTCTATATTTTACTCGATGGATTGTCAATTTTAGTGATATTAGAATTATAGCATAGGCTACCTTTCTAATATATTTTTAAACATTTTATTTAAAGCGTAAACTTACATAAAAATAAAATGATGCACCAATATCATCATCTGTGTGCCATTTATGACTATACAGAAAAGCACTTAGTAAGATATCTATAAGAGAAATACCTAACTAAGCGCTAATATTCTTGTTTATCCGATTTACATCCATGTTATCTTAGGTTCTTCACCTTTAAAGATCCGTACAATATTTGTTTTGTGGCGTATAATTAAAATTATAGAAACAATTCCACTGACTGCAAGTAAGATATAGTCCTGTATAATGAGTGAACCTATCACACAACAAATGGCCGCTACGATACTTGATAAGGACACGTATTTAAATGTTTTTAGCACTAAAAAGAAAATAGCAGCTAAAATTAATAATAAAATGGGATTTACTCCTAAAACTACCCCTGCACTCGTAGCAACAGCTTTACCACCTTTAAATTTCAAATATATAGGATATACATGGCCAAGTATTGCAAATAAACCTACAATCAGCCCATTGGTAAAGAATGTACTTATAGGTCCATCAGCATGTACTGGTAACCAAATAGGGAAGAATACAGTGATAAATCCTTTAAAAATATCTAAGAAGGTTACCACAAATCCTGCCGGTCTACCTAGTACCCTAAAACTGTTTGTTGCTCCTGTGTTGCCACTACCAAATTGTCTTATATCTTTCTTAAAGAATAGCTTTCCTATAACTAAACCACTTGGAAAAGCACCAATAAGATAACTCAGTATTAACATGACGACGATCATCATAAAATACACATCCTTTAGTAACTTAGCACTATTTTACCATATACCCCTTATTTTAGAACAATAAAAAATGATAATTTAAAAATGAATACTCATTAAAATAAACTGAATTATCAAGATGACACTTGCAATTTATACAGATTTATATAAGAATAACTATTGTATAGTTTTAAAAACGAACGTACGTTTGTAGGAGGGCGAAATCATTGGCAATGAATAAACAAAATCATTATTCAGATGATTCTATACAGGTTTTAGAAGGTCTTGAAGCTGTTAGAAAAAGACCGGGGATGTATATAGGATCAACTGATAAACGTGGATTGCATCATCTAGTATATGAAGTTGTCGATAACTCCGTCGATGAAGTATTAAATGGTTACGGGGATGAGATTACAGTTATCCTAAACCAAGATGATAGTATTTCAATAGAAGATAATGGTCGTGGGATGCCAACAGGTATTCACGCTTCAGGTAAACCAACTGTTCAAGTTATCTTTACCATATTACACGCTGGAGGCAAGTTTGGCCAAGGTGGTTATAAAACATCTGGTGGACTACACGGTGTAGGTGCATCGGTGGTTAACGCACTAAGTGAATGGTTAGAAGTTGAAATTCATAGAGACGGTAATATATATAAACAGAGTTTTAAAGATGGTGGTGTGCCTGCGACAGGGTTACTAAAAGAAGGCAAAACAAAGAAAACGGGTACAAAAGTAACGTTTAAACCAGATCCTGAAATTTTCAAAGCCACAACATCATTTAATTTTGATGTTCTAAGTGAGCGTTTACAAGAATCTGCATTCTTATTAAAAAACCTAAAAATTAAATTAATTGATTTACGTCGTGGTAAAGAAAGAGAAGAATATTACCATTACGAAGAAGGTATTAAAGAATTTGTAAGTTATATCAATGAAGGTAAAGAAGTTCTTCATGATGTTACAACTTTTACAGGTACATCTAATGGCATTGAAGTTGATGTGGCTTTCCAATATAACGATCAATATTCTGAAAGCATTTTAAGTTTCGTTAATAACGTGCGTACTAAAGATGGTGGTACACATGAAGTCGGATTTAAAACAGCTATGACTCGTGTATTTAACGATTATGCTAGACGTATTAATGAATTAAAAGAAAAAGATAAAAATTTAGATGGAAATGATATTCGTGAAGGATTAACAGCTATCGTTTCTGTAAGAATACCTGAAGAGCTATTACAATTTGAAGGACAAACTAAATCTAAATTAGGGACATCAGAAGCTAGAAGCGCTGTAGACTCAGTTGTTTCTGAAAAATTACCATTTTATCTTGAAGAAAAAGGACAATTGTCCAAATCGCTTGTGAAGAAAGCGATTAAAGCACAACAAGCTAGAGAAGCGGCACGTAAAGCACGTGAAGATGCACGATCTGGTAAAAAGAACAAACGTAAAGATACGTTATTGTCAGGTAAATTAACACCTGCTCAAAGTAAAAATACAGAGAAAAATGAACTTTATTTAGTTGAGGGTGACTCTGCAGGTGGTTCTGCTAAACTTGGTCGTGATCGTAAATTCCAAGCGATACTACCACTCAGAGGTAAAGTCATTAATACTGAAAAAGCTAGATTAGAAGATATCTTCAAAAATGAAGAGATTAATACGATTATTCATACGATTGGTGCAGGTGTTGGTAACGAATTTAAAATTGAAGATAGTAATTATAGTCGAATTATAATTATGACTGATGCCGATACAGATGGTGCACATATTCAAGTACTATTATTAACGTTCTTCTTTAAATATATGAAACCATTAGTACAAGCTGGTCGTGTCTTTATAGCATTACCTCCACTTTATAAATTAGAAAAAGGTAAAGGTAAATCTAAGAAAGTAGAATATGCTTGGACTGATGATGAATTAGATAAATTACAAAAGCAACTTGGTAAAGGTTTCTCATTACAACGTTACAAAGGTTTAGGTGAAATGAACCCTGAACAATTATGGGAAACAACAATGAATCCAGATACGCGTACGTTGATACGCGTTCAAGTTGAAGATGAAGTACGCTCTTCAAAACGTGTAACAACTTTAATGGGAGATAAAGTAGCCCCACGTAGAGAATGGATTGAAAATCATGTTGAATTTGGTATGCAAGAAGATTTAAGTATTTTAGATAATACTGAAGTTCAAATTTTGGAAAATGAAACCTATGAGGAGGATGAAACGAATTGAGTGAGATAATTCAAGATTTATCACTTGAAGATGTAATCGGTGACCGTTTTGGACGATATAGTAAATATATTATCCAAGAGAGAGCATTACCAGATGTTCGTGACGGGCTTAAACCAGTACAACGTCGTATCCTATACGCGATGTACTCAAGTGGTAATACATTCGATAAAAATTTCCGTAAAAGTGCTAAAACTGTCGGGGATGTCATCGGTCAGTATCATCCTCATGGTGACTCTTCAGTATATGATGCCATGGTGCGTTTAAGTCAAGATTGGAAGTTACGACATGTCTTAATCGAAATGCATGGTAACAACGGTAGTATAGATAATGATCCACCTGCTGCGATGCGTTATACGGAAGCTAAGTTAAGTCAATTATCTGAAGAACTTTTAAGAGATATTAATAAAGAAACCGTGTCATTTATTCCAAACTATGATGATACGACGCTAGAACCTATGGTATTACCAGCTAGATTCCCTAACTTATTAATTAATGGTTCTACTGGTATTTCAGCAGGTTATGCAACGGATATTCCACCACATAATCTTGGTGAGGTTATTCAAGCGACTTTAAAATATATTGATAACCCCGATATTACTGTGAGCCAATTAATGAAATACATTAAAGGACCTGATTTTCCAACTGGAGGTATCATTCAAGGTCTAGATGGTATTAAAAAGGCATACGAATCAGGTAAAGGCAAGATTGTTGTACGTTCAAAAGTAGATGAAGAAGAATTACGCAACGGACGTAAAGAATTGATTGTGACTGAAATCCCGTACGAAGTGAATAAAAGTAGTTTAGTTAAACGTATTGATGAATTACGTGCGGATAAGAAAGTTGACGGAATTGTTGAAGTTCGAGATGAAACGGATAGAACTGGTTTACGTATTGCTATAGAACTTAAAAAAGATGTTAATAGTGAAGCAATCAAAAATTTCTTATATAAAAATTCAGACTTACAAATATCTTATAACTTTAATATGGTAGCGATTAGTGACGGACGACCTAAATTAATGGGAATTAAACAAATTATTGATAGTTATATCAATCACCAAATTGAAGTTGTTGCGAATAGAACTAAGTTTGATTTAGAGCATGCTGAAAAACGTATGCATATCGTTGAAGGTTTAATGAAAGCATTGTCAATACTAGATGAAGTTATCGCACTTATCCGTAATTCTAAAAATAAGAAAGACGCTAAAGATAACTTAGTTGCTGAGTTTGACTTTACTGAAGCTCAGGCTGAAGCGATTGTGATGTTACAACTTTATCGCTTAACAAATACCGATATTGTTGCTTTAGAACAAGAACATGATGAATTATCTAATTTAATCAAAGATTTACGCCATATATTAGATGATCACGATGCATTATTAAATGTGATAAAAAATGAATTGACTGAAATTAGAAAGAAATTTAAAACAGATCGTCTTTCTACAATTGAAGCGGAAATTTCTGAAATTAAAATTGATAAAGAAGTTATGGTACCAAGTGAAGAAGTAGTATTGAGCTTGACAAGACACGGTTATATTAAACGCACATCTACACGAAGCTTTAATGCAAGTGGTGTTTCCGAAGTAGGCCTAAAAGACGGAGATAGTTTATTAAAGTACCTTGATGTAAATACCCAGGATACTGCGCTCGTGTTTACAAACAAAGGTAGATATTTATTCATTCCTGTTCATAAATTAGCTGAAATCAGATGGAAAGAGTTAGGACAACATGTGTCGCAGATTGTTTCTATTGATGAAGATGAACAAGTGATTGATGTGTTTAATGAAAAAGACTTTAGCCAAAATGAAGCATTTTATATTATGGCTACTCGCAACGGCATGATTAAGAAAAGTAGTGTTCCTCAGTTTAAAACGACACGCTATAACAAACCATTAATTGCTATGAAGGTGAAAGGCCAAGACGAAGTGATTAACATTATGAGGGTAGAATCAGATCAACTCATTACAGTGGTAACGCACAAAGGTATGTCACTTACTTATTCTACAAATGAACTATCTGATACTGGTCTTCGTGCTGCGGGCGTTAAATCTATTAATTTAAAAGATGAAGATTTCGTAGTCATGACTCAAATGATTAACCATTCGGAATCAGTGATGATGGCTACTCAACGTGGCGCAATTAAGCATATTGGATTCAAAGTATTACAAGAAGCTAAACGTGCACAAAGAGGTATAACTTTACTTAAAGAATTGAAAAAAGCACCGCATCGAATTGTAGCAGCTGATGTTGTGCGTGATAATTATACGACCTATACATTATACTCAGATAATAATCAAGAGAGTGGTGACATTGCTTCAATTCACAAATCTGAACAGTATACGAACGGTTCGTTTATTGTAGATATTGATGATTTTGGTGAAGTTAAAGGTATGTACTTACAATAAAAGTATATGCAATACATGTATAAGATGATAAAATAAAATATAATAATCATAATTAAAGCGTTCAAGAGGTTTATATTAAATTGAACAATCTAGTGTTAAGTATTGATAAGTTGAATCATTATTTAATTAGATTGCAATATGACAATATGAATCTCTTGAATTTTTAAGATATGAATTTTATTTAAGATGAGAGGGATTTATTTGAAAGATTTTGATAATTTAATTCCTGGTTGGTTCAAAGATTTTGTCCAAGTAGGGAATGATTTAATTTGGTCTCAATATCTGATTGGATTGTTACTTACAGCTGGTTTCTTCTTCACTATCAGTTCTAAATTTGTGCAACTTCGCATGTTGCCTGAAATGTTTAGAGCGTTAGTTGAGAAACCAGAAACATTAGAAAGTGGCGAAAAGGGTATCTCACCTTTCCAAGCTTTTGCAATTAGTGCAGGCTCAAGGGTTGGTACAGGAAATATTGCTGGTGTAGCAACAGCAATTGTACTAGGTGGTCCAGGTGCCGTATTTTGGATGTGGATTATTGCATTTATTGGTGCAGCAAGTGCATTTATGGAAGCAACATTAGCACAGGTTTACAAAGTGCATGATAAAGATGGTGGATTCCGAGGCGGACCAGCATATTACATAACTAAAGGGTTAAATCAAAAATGGTTAGGTATTGTATTTGCAATTCTAATCACAGTTACTTTCGCATTTGTATTTAACACAGTTCAATCAAATACGATTGCTGAATCATTAAATACTCAATATCATGTTAGCCCAGTTATTACAGGAATTGTACTAGCTGTCATTACAGCGATCATCATCTTTGGTGGTGTTCGAAGTATTGCAACATTATCATCATTAATAGTTCCTATTATGGCTATTATATACATTGGTATGGTTTTAGTTATTTTATTATTAAACTTAGATCAAATCGTTCCAATGATTGGTACTATCATTAAAAGTGCTTTCGGTTTTGAACAAGTAACTGGCGGTGCTGTCGGCGCAGCTATATTACAAGGTATTAAACGTGGTTTATTCTCAAATGAAGCAGGTATGGGTTCTGCGCCAAACGCAGCAGCAACAGCTGCCGTACCTCATCCAGTTAAACAAGGTTTAATTCAATCATTAGGTGTATTCTTCGATACTATGCTAGTATGTACAGCTACAGCAATTATGATTTTATTATACTCTGGATTAAAATTTGGAGAAAATGCACCTCAAGGTGTGGCAGTTACACAGTCTGCGTTAAATGAACATTTAGGTTCAGCAGGTGGTATTTTCTTAACAGTAGCAATTACACTATTTGCTTTTTCTTCAGTTGTAGGTAACTACTATTATGGACAATCTAATATAGAATACCTTTCAAATAATAAGACAATTATTTTCATTTTTAGATGTCTTGTAGTCGTGCTTGTATTTATTGGTGCAGTTGCTAAAACTGAGACAGTATGGAGTACAGCAGACTTATTTATGGGACTTATGGCGATTGTGAATATTGTTTCTATTATAGGACTTTCTAATATTGCTTTTGCAGTAATGAAAGATTACCAACTACAACGTAAAGCAGGTAAAAATCCTGTATTCAAACCAGAAAATCTTGAGATTAACTTATTTGGAATTGAATCTTGGGGTATCAATTCAACAAATAAAGCAAATAAAAATAATAAGTAAAAAAAATCCTGAGACGTATATAAATGTCTCAGGTTTTTTTATTAAATCGTGAGTTATTGATTGTATTCTTTTTAGTATTGCGCAGAATATTTTTTGTGGCTAGAAAGTAGAGTACTTTAATAAAAAAAGTGAAATTAGGATTTATAAATAAAAAGATTTAAAAATGTATTTTCTTTTCATTTATATCATTTGGCTTTATAATTTTAATAATGGATTAGGAAAGGTGATAATGATGGGAAAATACAAAATAAGTAAAATTCTCAATAATAACGTTATCATATGCACAAATAAAGATCAGGAAGTTGTACTCATTGGAAAAGGTATTGGCTTTAATAAAAAGCAAGGATTGATTTTAGATGAATCAGCTTCCATTGAAAAAGTGTATAAGCTTGATCAAGATAAACATAAAGAGCATTACAAGACATTGGTTGAAATGGCGGATGATCATGTACTGCAAGCAGTCATAGAATCAGTCAATTTAATCACTAATACGACTTTAGATATTGATTATAAAAATTTAGTCGTTGCCCTAACTGATCATATTATTTTTGCGTATAAACGTTTAAAACAAAATCAACTAATTAGTAATCCGTTTGCTATGGAGACTAAGTATTTATATAGCGACGCATATCAATTAGCTGCCAAAGTGATTGAAAGACTAAATCAACAATTAGATGTTCAATTTCCGGAAGATGAAATTGGTTTTATCGCATTACATATTGCTTCTAATTCAGAAGAATTATCCATGCGAGAAATGTCATTAATCAATCAATTAATTAATAAGAGCATTACAATTATCGAATCTGATTTAAATCATCAAGTTGATCAATCCTCAGTGCAATATCAACGTTTTATTAGACACGTTCAGTTCCTCATTCGTCGTTTGAAACAGAATGAAGCGATTCATGCACAAAATGATTTCATTGAAATGATTAAAAAGCACTACCCACAATGCTATTCCACAGCATTTAAAATTTTAAAAATGATTCAAATGGAATTCGATATTACAATAAATGAAGCTGAAGTGATTTATTTAACATTACACATTCATCATTTTGAAGCACAAATCAATCGTGATTAATAACACTTAGTTTTATTTTAATAATTCTACTTAATAAATGGATATAGTATTATCTATGCTATTATTGAAATCAGTTATATTTATTTTATTAAATTTTTAATACGCCTTAGTTGTATGAATTATGTTATGATAAGTGTTAGTAATTTTAATCATCTTATGTATTTTATGAATTAAATAAAGAGAGGTAACTTGAAGGTATGGTGATGTCAAATGTCGAATGAAAATAAGACTACAGAAAATAAGGCATCTGGAAAGTTTAAAACTAATTTCAGTATGTCTGAAACAAGATTTATGCGATTTTTAGGCGGCAATGATTTAATTTATGGCTTACTAGCACTTGTACTTTTAGGTATTGTAATATTTATATTTGATAAAGTTTCATACGTATTTGAGCCATTTATTATTATATTTAATACTATTGCTGCACCTATTATTGTCTCATTGATTATATTTTATTTATTTAATCCACTAGTGAATTTGATGGAACGTTATCGTATCCCACGAATTGTGGGTATTATGATTATTTATATTGCGATTGTGGGAATTATCGCATTAATCGTTAATTTATTAATTCCGGTTATCGGCTCACAATTAGGAAGTTTTATTAATAATTCTCCTCAATATTTCAAAAAATTCACGAGTACAATCAATAAATTAACTAGTAATTCAATTTTTGCTGGTTATTATAGTCAAATTAATGATCAACTTAATTCATTAACGAAGAAGATACCTACAATGCTATCAGATTATTTTGATGGTTTTGGTTCAAAATTAGCAACTTTTGCAGAAGCTGTCGCTAATGTTGGTGTAGTTATTGTAACAACGCCATTTGTATTATTCTTTATGTTAAAAGATGGTCATAAGTTCAAAGATTTTACAACAAATATTATGCCACCAAAATTCAGAAAAGATTTTCACGATTTGCTTGAAAAAATGAGTGTTCAAGTAGGTTCATATATTCAAGGGCAAATTATTGTCTCATTCTGTATTGGTGTTTTATTATTTATCGGTTATTCAATTATTGGATTAAAATATAGTTTAATTCTTGCATGTATCGCTGCTGTAACGAGCGTAGTGCCTTATTTAGGTCCTACAATTGCGATATCACCAGCAATTGTTATTGCTATTATTACATCTCCATTAATGGTACTTAAATTGGCAATTGTATGGACTTTAGTACAGTTCTTTGAAGGACATTTCATTTCGCCAAATATTATGGGTAAAACTTTAAAAATACATCCTCTAACAATTATCTTTATTTTATTATGTGCAGGTAACTTGTTAGGTATTGTAGGTGTTATTTTAGGTATACCTGGCTATGCAGTATTAAAAGTTTTAGTTTCTCATGTCTTCTTATTATTCAAACGTAGATATAATCGTTATTACGGAGAAGATGCTGGAGAATACCAATTGAATAAAGAACAAGAGCAATCTGAGTAGTTGTGATACAAGGATATCTTTAGAAACGAATGTGAGAATAAGAAGGGCATTTGACAATGTCCTTATCTTACTTAATTTCTAAGATATCCTTTTCTTTTTCTTTTTAAAGCATAGCGTATTATTATAATGACTATAGCTAACAGAGGATATGACAATAATGTTATGTATAATTAGGACTATTTATATTCTAATTATCATATTCTTATGATATATTTTTGCTATATAGAAGAATTAATTAGAATTGAAGTGAAAAAATGACCCAAGAAAATAAAAGTAAATTATTATCTATTTTGAAATTTGTGTTTGCTGCAACACTATTTGTATTTGTAGTATTCACATTATATCGTGAATTATCAACTATTAATTTTAAAGATACATTAATGCAATTTGGCAAAATTAATCGTTTGTGGTTAGTATTATTATTTGCTGGAGGTGGAGCATCTTTATTAATCTTATCTTTATACGATATTATTCTTGTTAAGTCTTTAAAATTAGATATCCCTTTAACAAAAGTTTTTAGAGTTAGTTATATTATTAATGCTTTAAATGCTATTGTCGGTTTCGGCGGGTTTATCGGTGCCGGGTTAAGAGCATTTGTTTATAAAAATTATACTGAAGATAACAAAAAACTCGTGCATTACATATCCGTTATTCTCATTTCGATGTTAACGGGCCTCAGTCTTTTATCGATTTTAGTCGTTTTTCATGTCTTTAATGCATCAGATATGTTAGATCGAATTTCATGGGTTCGTTGGATTTTATATATTGTTGCTTTATTTTTACCAATATTTATTATTTACACTATTATGAAACCCGCAGATAAAAATAATCGATTTATGGGAGTTTATTGTACTTTAGTTTCATGTGTCGAGTGGATGGCGGCGGCTGTAGTACTCTATTTCTCTGCACTAATCGTAGGAATTGATATTTCATTTATGAATTTTATCGGTATTTTTATTATTGCAGCGTTGTCAGGACTAGTAAGTTTCATTCCTGGAGGCTTTGGAGCATTTGATTTAGTCGTATTACTCGGTTTTAAATCTCTAGGTGTAAGTGAAGAGAATATTTTATTAGCATTATTACTTTATCGTTTTGCATATTACTTTGTACCTGTAGCGATTGCATTAGTATTATCTTCATTTGAATTTGGTAATACTGCTAAAAAATATATTGAAGGGTCTAAATATTTTGTGCCTGCAAAAGATGTCACATCATTCTTAATGTCATATCAAAAAGATATTTTATCTAAAATCCCATCATTTTCATTAGCAATTTTAGTATTTTTAACGAGTGTGATATTCTTCATCAATAATTTAACTATTATTTATGATGGATTATATGATGATAACCATTTCGTGTATTATATAACATTGTCTGTTCATACTAGTGCCTGTTTGTTATTAATGTTAAATGTTAAAGGTATATTTAAACAAAGTCGACGTGCTATTATTTTTGCTATTATATCAGTTGTATTAATTTTTGCCGCAACGATATATACTTATGCTTCTTTCTTACTTTTAACATGGTTAGTTGTTATTTTTGTATTACTTATTATTGCTTATCGTCGTGCCAAAGTTGTAAAACGACCATTGAGACTAAAAAACGTATTTTTAATAGTAATCATTAGTTTGATTGTACTTTATATCAATCACATTATTATCTCTAGTACGTTATATGCATTAGATGTGTATAATCTTGAAGTTGATACAACGGTTTTAAGATATTATTTCTGGATTACAATAGCTTTAATTACATTAATTGTGGCTTCAATTGCCTGGTTATTTGACTATCGTTATTCTAAATCAAATCAAAATAAAGATTTAACTATTTGTGAACAAATTATTCATGAATATGGTGGTAATTATTTAACACATCTTATCTATAGTGGAGATAAAGATTATTTTGTTCATGATAATGAGTCTGCCTTTTTAATGTATCGATATAAATCTAATGCATTAGTTGTTTTAGGAGATCCAGTTGGAGATGCTTCATCCTTTGAATCTCTTTTAGAAGCATTTTATGAATATGCAGAATACTATGGTTATGATATTATCTTTTATCAAGTAAGTGATCGCTTCATGCCACTTTATCATAATTTTGGAAATCAATTCTTTAAATTAGGAGAAGAAGCAATTATTGATTTAACAACGTTTACGACTTCAGGTAAAAAGCGTCGTGGATTTAGAGCTACTTTAAATAAGTTTGATGATTTAAATATTAACTTTGAAGTTATTGAACCACCATTTTCTAAAGAAATGATTGAAACATTACAACATGTAAGTGATCAATGGTTAGATGGCAGAAATGAAATGCATTTTTCAGTAGGTCAATTTAGTGAAGAATATTTGTCTAAAGCACCAATTGGTATTATGCGTAATGAAGATGGGAAAATTATTGCATTTTGTACATTAATGCCAACATACTTTAATGATGCTATTTCAGTTGATTTAATTCGTTGGTTACCTGAATTAGATTTACCGTTAATGGATGGTCTATATTTACACATGCTTTCATGGGGAAAAGAAAAGGGCTACCGTTCATTTAATATGGGTATGGCAACACTTTCTAATGTAGGACAATTGCATTACTCATATCTTAGAGAACGATTAGCTGGTAGAGTCTTTGAACATTTTAATGGTTTATATCGTTTCCAAGGTTTAAGACGATATAAAGAAAAATATGGACCAAATTGGGAGCCGAGATTCTTAGTTTATAGAAAAGATGCATCTTTATGGCAATCAATGATTAAAGTGATGAGAGTTATTCGTCATAAATAGATATATATAATGAAAAGCGATTGATGAAACTGAATAGTTTCGTCAATCGCTTTTGTGTTAATCTTCAATATAAATATATCTAGATTTAGTTTTTCTTATAGTTTTCACGATCTTGTTGTTCTTTGGCATATCTTTCTGGTTGCTTTTTATAAAAATCTTGATGATATTCTTCAGCTTTATAAAATGTTGTTGCAGGCAAAATTTTAGTAGCAATTGCTTTATCTGCATTGATTGTATCTTGCATTGCTGCGATATATTCTTCAGCTAGTTTTTTCTGATGTTCATTGGAATAAAAAATAGCTGTTTGATACTGAGATCCTCTATCTTGAAATTGACCTTCATCATCTAGTGGGTCAATGACAGAAAAAAAGATTTCTAATAATTTATTGTATGAGAATAACGCAACATCATACTCAACTTTGACAGTTTCATAGTGTCCAGTAGTGCCACTTTTAACCTGCTCATATGTAGGATTGGCTATGTCTCCACCCATATAACCTGATGTTACTTGTTCTATACCATCAAACGTATCAAAAGGTTTAGTCATACACCAAAAGCACCCACCCGCAAAATATGCAGTATTTATATTCATTTATGACACCCTTTCATTGGACCTTAGTACCATTTATTAAAAAAATCCTTGCTTTTTGTATACTTTTTCTATAACGTTAATACATATTAATTATAGATGATAGAATTGTAATTTTAAAGGTATAAGGTAGGTAAATATGAGAGAACAGAAGGATAACAGAGAAGAAACTGAGTATAAACGACAAGCAGGTACATCAACTCCACCTTCTAGGCGACGAAAGAAAAAGAGAGTGCGCAAATTACCTTTTATTATTTTATTTATTTTAATTATTCTCATCGTTATAATTGCATACATTGCTCATGGATATAATAGTGGTGTAAAGTATGCGGAAAAGCATGCGAAAGATATTAAAGTACATGAATTTAACGGACCAGTAAAAAATGACGGTAAAATTTCTGTATTAGTACTAGGTGCAGATAAAGCACAGGGTGGTAAATCACGTACAGACTCAATTATGGTTGTTCAATATGACTATATTCATAAAAAAATGAAAATGATGTCAGTAATGCGTGATATTTATGCTGATATCCCTGGCTATGATAAGTATAAAATTAATGCTGCATATTCATTAGGTGGCCCAGAACTATTAAGAAAAACATTAAATAAAAACTTAGGTATTAATCCTGAATATTATGCAGTTGTTGATTTTACTGGTTTCGAAAAGATGATAGATGAGTTAGAACCTAATGGTGTTCCAATGGATGTTGAAAAGGATATGTCTGAAAATATTGGTGTATCATTGAAAAAAGGTCATCATCGTTTAAATGGTAAAGAATTATTAGGTTATGCTAGATTTCGTCATGATGCAGAAGGCGATTTCGGGCGTGTACGTCGTCAACAACAGGTGATGCAAACACTTAAATCTGAATTAGTGAATTTTGGTACAGTTGCTAAGTTACCTAAAGTAGCAGGTATTCTTAGAGGATATGTTAATACAGATATGCCTGACTCTGCGATGTTCCAAACTGGAATAAGTTTCGGTGTTCGAGGCGATAAAAATGTAGATTCATTAACAGTTCCTATTAAGAACTCATATCAAGATATTACTACTAATAATGATGGTAGTGCCTTGCAAATTGATAAAGAGAAAAATAAAAAAGCAATTCAAGATTTTTTCGATGATAAAAATAATAAAAAGTAATGCTCAAAGAGCCTCACATTGACGATGTCAATGTGAGGCTCTTTACTTATTTATTGATCTGATTTTCTAACACCAGCAACACCATAATGACTTTTTTTCATTTCTTCAATAACGACATGGATTGCTTCTTTATTTGCACCTGTTGTTTTTTCTACAGCTGCTGTCACTTCAGTTACTAAATCTTTAAGTTGTTCATCTGAACGTCCTTCTAATAATTTAACGTTTACGATTGGCATATGTCATTCCTCCAATATTCTTATTACAACTTTAGTATAGCATGAATAATCAATAAAAATACATTTTTTACAAATAAGAACAAGTGTTCTTTTTATACTTGATTAAGAACACTTGTTCGTATATAATGAAATTGTATTAGGGAGGGGTAATCATGTATGACTATCATTTATTAGAAGATAGAGATGTACTTTGTATTGATCAGAAGAGTTTTTTCGCAAGTGTATCTTGTATAGAAAAAGGATTAGATCCATTAACGACGAAATTAGCAGTAGTCGCAGATACTAAAAGACAGGGATCGGTTGTGTTGGCGGCGACCCCTAAACTTAAAGAATTAGGGGTCAAGACTGGATCAAGATTATTTGAAATACCGCATCGAAATGACATATATATCATTAATCCAAGTATGAGAAAATATCTTAATGTATCAGTTGCTATATCTAAGATTGCTTTGCGGTATGTACCATCTGAAGATTTACATCAATATAGCATCGATGAATTTTTTATGGATGTGACAGATAGTTATCATAGATTTAATTCAACCGTACAAGCATTTTGCGAAAGATTACAGAAAGAAATTCATGAAGAAACAGGTATTAGATGTACGATTGGTATAGGCTCAAACATGTTATTAAGTAAAGTAGCTATGGATATTGAAGCAAAGCACACAGCAAATGGTATAGCTGAATGGCGTTATCAACATGTACCTGAAAAGTTATGGCCTATTCAACCGTTAAGAGATTTTTGGGGAATTAATAGAAAAACAGAAGCTAAATTAAATAAAAGAGGGATTTTTACAGTAGGAGATTTAGCTCAATATCCATATCAATATCTGAAAAGGGATTTTGGAATATTAGGTGTAGATATGCATCTTCATGCTAATGGTATTGATCAAAGCAAGATGAGAGAGAAATATAAAGTGAATAATCCATCTATATGTAAAAGTCAAATTTTGATGAGAGACTACGAATTTGAAGAAGCGAAAGTGGTGATGCAAGAGTTAATTGAAGATGTAGCGAGTAGAGTTAGAGCAAGAAAACAATTGGCGCGTACCATACATTTTTCATTTGGCTATAGTGATGAAGGTGGTGTACATAAGCAGTATACATTAGAAGAAGGTACTAACTTAGAAAAAGATATTTTTAAAGTAGTGAATTATTTTGCCAATCAATTATGTGACAAACAAGCATTATATCGTACATTAAGTGTGTCACTTACACAATTTATAGATGAAAACGAAAGACAAATGAACTTATTCATCGATGAATACGAGCGTAAGAGAGATGAAAAATTAGCAAAAACAATTGATCATTTACATGTGAAATATGGTAAGGGTATTGTGTCTAAAGCAACATCTTATACTGAAGCTGGTACCAAACATGGACGTTTAGGACTCATGGCAGGACATAAAATGTAGTAATGTATGACACGATAATGATGAAGGTTTCTCAAACACTAAAATAAAAATAACCTAAGACATTACATTGAGATGTCTCAGGTTGATGAATGAAGTTGCTATTCTATATAAGTATCAAATTGATCTAAAACTTGAATACCACGTTCCCGATCTTCAGGGTTTTTAAAACTAATTTGAAGTGCACCATAAATATCTTCCCGTACTTCTAATATTTTTAAGTTGCTTATAGAAATATTATGTAAACTTAGTATATGTGTAACTTTGCTAATCATACCCGGTTTATCCGGAATATCAACATATAGATCATACACAGTAGTAAGTGCACCTTGTTGTTTAGCGGGTAATTGGTCGCGATAATTTTTTGCATGAGCAAAAAAGTTATAAATATCCTCTGAATTAGAAGAAGATATCATAGCTGAAATTGAGGAAATTTGATCTTGTAAATCTTGTAATATATCTAGGATGAAGGTTTTATTATTTAATGTAATATCTTTCCACATTTCTGCATTACTACTAGCAATGCGAGTGATGTCACGGAATCCACCTGCAGCTAATTGTTGTACTAAATGGTGTTTTTCTACTTGATTAGCACTGAGATGAACTAAACTTGATGCAACAATATGAGGAACATGACTAACGATACCGGTAACAAAATCATGCTCATCGGCATCAGTGAAAATAAATTTCGCTAATGTAGGTTTTAGTAGATTTTTAATCTTTTCGGCTGCTTGCTTATTGGCTTCTTGACTAAATACAAGAATATAGTAGGCATTTTCAAAGAGATGTTTTTTAGCGTTGAGTACACCAGACTTATGACTACCAGCCATCGGATGACCACCAACAAGATGAATATCGTGTTTTAACAACATATTTTCAAACGTTTGAATAGTTGATTTAGTGCTTCCTGTATCTGTAACGATTAAATTTGATTTAGTATTGAGCTGTGGTAAATGTTCTAAATAGTGAACAGTTTGTTCGACAGGTGTAGCATATATAACCATATCAGCATTTTCGATGGCTTGCTCATAATGCGTTGATTTATCATCTATGATACCAATAGACAAAGCTTTATCTAATTGAGATTCATCAGCATCAAAAGCTGTAATATGAATGTCTTGATGATAATATTTTAAATTACTTGCTAAACTCCCACCAATCAAACCAAGACCTACAAATAAAATGTTTTGCATAAGTAATCACCTGTTTCGAAATTTTCAGAATACTAACATTGTAAATGAGGAAGTTTATGGAATCAATAAGAATATGATTAGTATATATTAAATAAATAGTCTAAACTAAAGTTAAATAAGATAGAAATGTGAAAGGGGATAAAAATGAGCGATATTCTACAAACAATCAAAACGTTAACAGAGATTAATAGTCCATCTGGTAATGCTGAAAAAGCAATACAGTATGTGAAGGAGACAGTAGAAGACATAGGATATTCTACAGAATTGACGAATAAAGGTGCTTTGATTATTAATGTTACTGGAGATAATCAAGATCAGCAACGATGTATTACAGCACATGTTGATACGTTAGGTGCAATGGTAAAGGAAATTAAAGAAGATGGACGTTTGGCAATTGATTTAATAGGAGGATTTCACTTTAATGCTATTGAAGGAGAATACTGTGAGATTCAAACAGAGGCAGGAGACATATATACGGGTACAATATGTTTACATGAAACAAGTGTGCATGTATATAAAAATAATCATGAAGTACCTAGAGATATAGAACATATGGAAATTAGAATTGATGAAAAAACAAATTCAATTCAAGATACGAAAGATTTAGGCATAGATGTAGGGGACTTTGTTAGCTTTGATCCTAGAACAGAAATTACGCAATCCGGTTTCATTAAATCACGTCACTTAGATGATAAAGCAAGTGTGGCAATGATTATAGAATTATTGAAAAAAATAAAAAAAGAAAATATTATGTTGCCTCATACCACTCAATTTTATATTTCAAATAATGAAGAAATTGGTTATGGCGCAAACGCTTCTTTATCAGATAATATTGTAGATTTTATCGCATTAGATATGGGCGCGTTAGGTGATGGTCAATCTTCAGATGAATATACTGTATCTATCTGTGCAAAAGATAGTTCTGGACCTTATCATAAGGGACTTCGTTCACAACTTGTGCAACTATGTAAAATGAATGATATTCCATATAAAGTAGATATATATCCTTATTATGCTTCCGATGCTACTTCGGCATTAAAAGCTGGGGCTGATATCAGACATGGATTATTTGGTGCTGGAATTGAATCTTCGCATGCCTTAGAAAGAACACATATTGAATCCATAGAAGCCACTCAAAATTTATTATATGCCTACTGTATGTCCCCAATTTTAAAATAAATTACGAATTGACGTTGACAAAAATATTTGAGGGATGTATTATACTAAATAATTAGAATTGTTAAACAATTCGGAAGATAAAGTAGCAAATATGAACTGTAGCAAATAGAAAGCTAATGGGTAATGGAAATTAGCACATCATGTTTAGTGAATTGGGCTTTCGAATATAAAATTAAATAGCATTAAAGTGAACAATAAACATTTGTTAACTAAGGTGGCACCACGGTAACGCGTCCTTATTGATTTTACGCGTATCGTGGTGCTTTTATTTCGTACAAAATGTAGTAGTTTATAGCAAGGTAGTGTCAGAAAGTTAGTGGGTGATGTGAACTAACACCACTATAAACGAAATTGGGTTTTGTATTATAACAATTAAATATAAACAATGAGTGAACGTATAATATTCCGAATATTAAGAATATTGCGTTAATTAAGGTGGTACCACGCGTCAGCGTCCTTTTTATAGGAGGCTGATTTTTTATATTTAGCAATCGAAACATTACTTTAAACTTTCAAAGTTGAGAATTACTAACAAAATCAAAATCACCTTCAATAATAACTAACCAACGCAAACATAAAGGAGTGAATTAAATTGGAACTTTATTATGAAAAGTTACAGGCCAATATTACACCAGAAACTTTAGCTCAACTCAAACACAACAAAATCATATTAGAAAGCACAAGCCAAGAAAAACTAAAAGGGCGATATTCTATTGTCGTTTTCGACAGTTATGGCACGGTCACATTAGACAATAAACAACTTCAAATTAATACCCCACAAAAGAAAGAAACTATAACGGAACAGCCTTATCAATACTTAAAGACATTTGTGAATCGTTATTACGATGATATTGAAGATCAAACGTTACAGGAATTACCTTTTATTTCTGGATTTATTGGTTCTTGTAGCTTTGATTTAGTAAGACATGAATTTCCGGTATTAAAACAAATTGAATTAGAAGATCATCCGCAACATGATGTTAACTTTTACATGATTGAAGATGTATATGTATTTGACCATTACAAAGATGAACTTTACATCATTAGTACGAATTTATTTTCTCAAGTTAAACGAGACGTATTGATACAACGGGTCAAAGAACGGATTGAACAGCTTAAAACAATCCAGGTATATCAGCCAAAAGTCACATTTCTAGTTCAAAATAAAGAAATCGAAGCAAACGTGAGCGAACAACATTTTATGAATATAGTGAGTGATTTTAAAAAGAAAATAACTGAAGGGGATATGTTTCAAGTTGTCCCATCACGTATTTATAAATACAAACATCACTTTAACAATCAATTACAAACATTGTCGTTTCAGTTATATCAAAATCTAAAAAGGCAAAATCCTAGTCCATATATGTATTACATTAATATGAATCAACCGATTATTATCGGTAGTTCGCCTGAAAGTTTTGTCAAAGTTCACAATGGCAGAGTCGTCACAAATCCTATTGCCGGAACAATACGAAGAGGCCAAACACCAGAGGAAGATCAAAGCAATGCACATCAACTGATTAATGATGAAAAAGAAAAAAGTGAACATAGTATGCTTGTTGATTTAGGTAGAAATGATATTCATCGAATATGTAAAACGGGCACATCACATATTAAAAAGCTAATGGAAATCGAGAAATATGAACATGTGATGCACATTGTGAGTGAAGTGTCAGGCGAAATTAAAGAAAACATTTCACCTATGTCTGTAATTGCAAGTCTACTGCCTACAGGTACTGTATCTGGTGCACCCAAATTAAGAGCTATTCAAAGAATTTATGAAGTGATGCCACATAAACGAGGCGTTTATAGCGGTGGTATTGGTTATATTAACTGTAATCATAACTTAGATTTAGCATTAGCTATTAGAACGATGATGATAGATGAGACTTATGTCAATGTAGAAGCCGGATGTGGTGTTGTGTATGATTCTGAACCAGACAAAGAATTAGAAGAAACAAAATTAAAAGCTAAAAGTTTATTGGAGGTGTCGCCATGATATTAATCATAGATAACTATGATTCATTCACCTATAACTTAGTGGATATCGTAGCCCAAAATATATTCAATGAGAATGAAGTAAAAGTATTGTATCCGGATGATGACCGCGTTATGCAACAAAATGTAGAAGGTATTATTATTTCACCTGGTCCAGGTCATCCTTTAGATAACGATTTTTTACTTAATATTATTCATCATTATAAAGATAAACCAATTTTAGGCGTTTGTTTAGGTGCACAAGCACTTACATGTTATTACGGTGGTCGAGTGATACAAGGAAAAACCGTCATGCATGGTAAGGTAGATCAATTGAATCTTCAAATACCTTCCCAATTGTATACCGGTTTACCAAGTACTTTTAATATTATGAGATATCATTCGCTCGTTAGCGATATAAATCAATTTCCAGAAACTTTAATCGTGACAGGAGAGACATCTGATTGCATACAATCATTTGAACATATCAATCATTTACATTTTGGTATTCAATTTCATCCAGAATCATTCGCGACGGAGTATGGAGAAGATATAATTAAGAATTTTATTAATTTAGTAGTAAAGGATGATTAGATGGGAATTTTAAAACAATTAGAACAACAACAACATTTAAATCAACAAGATATGAAAGCATTTATTGAATTGATGATTAATCCTCAGATTGAAAATCAAGTCAAATATAAAGCTTTGAAATCATATACAGAAAAGGAAATGCAACAATCAGAATTAACATTTTTAGCAAAAAGTTTAATCAAAACCATGTATGAACAACAACCTGTTTATGAAGGTTCGATGTGTATTTGTGGAACTGGAGGCGACCAATCAGGAAGTTTTAATATATCAACGACCGCTTCATTTGTAGTCGCAAGTGCCGGTGCATCTATCATCAAACACGGAAATAAAAGTATTACGTCAAATTCAGGAAGTACAGATTTGCTAGATCAGCTAAAAATTAAAACAACACCTGTCAAAGAAGTTGTTCAACAATTAAATCAATGTCATTTGGCATTTGTAAGTGCGACAGAATCATATCCAATTATGAAATATATTCAACCTATTAGAAAAATGATACCAACTCCAACGATATTTAATCTTGTGGGACCTTTAATTAACCCATTCAAATTAACATATCAAACCATGGGTATTTACGATCAATCGCAATTAGCAAATGTAGCGCAAACTGTAAAAGATTTAGGACGTAAAAAAGCCGTAGTATTACATGGTGCTGGTGGAATGGATGAAGCAAGTTTGTCAGGTGACAATTTAATATATGAAGTGAATGCAGGGAAGGATATTCAACACTATACGATTAATGCTAAAGATTTTGGATTAAAAAATGCAGCAAACGACACATTAAAAGGTGGCACACCGGAAGAAAATAAAGCTATTGCGGTAAATATTTTAAACGGTCAAGACCATTCGAGTAAGAGAGATGTAGTAGTTCTCAATGCAGGCATAGCTTTATACGTTTCGGAAAAAGTGAATGATATTGCAACAGGTGTTCAACTTTCGCAACAACTCATCGATAACGGAACGGCGATGAAACAATATTTAAGAATGGTGGGGAATTAAATGACAATATTAGACGAAATAGTACTATACAAAAAAGAATTATTATCTAGTCATTATTATCATGAAAAACTTAAAAGTTTAAATATTGATGTTCAATGTAACCAACCATCTAAAAAGAAAACTTTGAAATCAAGTTTAGAGAATGACAAAGCATTATCTATCATTGCAGAAATTAAATCGAAAAGTCCATCTGTAAAGCAACTACCTGAACGTAATTTAACGCAACAAATTAAAGATTATGAATCCTATGGGGCAAATGCCATATCTATCTTAACGGATGAACGTTATTTTGGTGGTAGTTTTGAACGATTACAACAATTATCAAAACAAACGTCGCTCCCTGTATTATGCAAAGACTTTGTGATAGATGAAATTCAAGTTGATGTAGCAAAAGCAGCAGGTGCATCAATTATTCTACTCATAGTAAATATTCTAACTGATAAACAGCTCCATCGTTTATATCAATATGCTTGTCAATTAGATTTAGAAGTATTAGTAGAAGTGCATGATATTGAAGAATTGCAAAGAGCTTACGAGCTTAATCCAGAAATTATAGGTGTTAATAATAGAGACTTAAAACGGTTTGTGACAGATGTAGAACACACCAATCAGATATTAGCGCATAAAAAAGATGGTTTTCACTATATTTCTGAAAGTGGTATTCACACACAACCAGATGTATCAAAAATTGTTCATTCTGGAATCGATGGGTTACTTATTGGTGAAGCGTTAATGAAATGCGACGATTTAAGTCGATTTTTACCACAATTAAAGTTAAATAAGGTGAAATCATGTATTTAAAATTTTGTGGCTTTAAAAGTAATGAAGACGTACTTAAGGCGATTGAGTTACCTATAGATGCGATAGGGTTTATTCATTTTCCAAAGAGTCGGCGCCACCTTGATTTGAATCAAATTCAGCAATTAGCCCAACTAGTACCTAGTTATATTGATCGTGTAGTAGTTTTAGTTAATCCAGATCAAAGACAAATTCAAAATGTTGTGGCACATACTCATATCAACACAATTCAATTTCATGGCAACGAACCGATAGAAATCATCAAATGGACAAAAACACAATATCCCCATATTAAACTTATTAAAGCATTACCTGCACATCAAAATTTGCTAGATCAACTAGACTATTACAAACAATTTGTTGATTTATTTATCATCGATACACCTTCAGACCAATTTGGAGGTACAGGTCAAATCTATGATTGGCATCTGTTAGATCATATTCAAGGTGTGCCATTTCTTATTGCAGGTGGTTTGACTGATCAGCATATCAAACATATTCAACATTTATCATTGCAGCACATCGGCTATGATGTAGCCTCTGGAATTGAAATCAATCATCAAAAAGATGTAGATAAAATGAAAACAATCGTTAACATTGTGAAAGGAGAATGAACTATGAATAAACATATTCAAACAGACGCAGATGACTTAGGATTTTTTGGACCATACGGTGGCCAATATGTCCCTGAAACATTAATGCCAGCAATCATAGAATTAAAACAAGCGTATGAAGAAGCAAAAAATGACCAAACATTTCAAGATGAATTACAATATTATTTAAAAGATTACGTAGGTAGAGAAACACCATTAACATATGCTAAAGCCTATTCAGAATCATTGGGTGGCGCAAAAATATATCTAAAAAGAGAAGACTTAAACCATACAGGTGCACATAAAATTAACAATGCTTTAGGACAAGCACTATTAGCTAAACGTATGGGAAAACGTAAATTAGTAGCAGAAACTGGAGCAGGACAACATGGCGTAGCCAGTGCAACAGTTGCGGCATTATTTGATATGGATTTAATTGTATTTATGGGGAAAGAGGACATCCAAAGACAACAATTAAATGTTTTTAGGATGGAATTACTCGGAGCTAAAGTGGTTTCTGTTGAAGAAGGACAGGGCACATTGTCAGATGCTGTAAATAAAGCATTTCAATACTGGGTTAGTCATGTTGAAGATACACACTATCTTCTAGGTTCAGCTCTTGGACCAGATCCGTTCCCGACTATTGTTAGAGATTTTCAAAGTGTAATAGGTAAAGAGATTAAAACACAAATTTTGAATAAAGAACAACGATTACCTGATGCAGTTGTTGCTTGTATTGGTGGTGGTTCAAATGCAATTGGAACATTTTATCCATTTATTCAAGACGATGTTAAATTATACGGTGTTGAAGCAGCAGGTAAAGGTAAACTCACTGAAAAGCATGCATTAGCCATAGGTAAAGGAAGCCCAGGTGTGTTACATGGTGCCAAAATGTATTTAATTCAAGATCAACATGGTCAAGTTCAATTAGCACATTCTATTTCAGCGGGGTTAGATTATCCAGGAATAGGTCCAGAACACTCTTATTATCATGATATTGGACGCGTCACTTATACAGATGCAAGTGATGAACAAGCGATGGAAGCATTAATTCGATTTACTAAAGCTGAAGGCATTATTCCTGCTATTGAAAGTGCACATGCACTAAGTTATGTAGAACGATTAGCGCGAACAATGAATAAAGATCAAATTATAGTTGTTACTGTATCTGGGAGTGGAGATAAAGATATGGAAACGATTCGTAAGTATACACAACAAAGAGGTGAGATCAATGAATAAATTATTTATACCTTATATTATGGCAAATCACCAATTGATAGAGAATATGACATTACTTTGTCAAAACGGTGCAGATATGATTGAAGTAGGTGTGCCATTTTCAGACCCGGTTGCAGATGGTCCTACAATCATGGAAGCAGGGGGAAAAGCGATTGAAGAAGGTATTACCATTGATTATATTTTAGAGGAACTAGAATTGCATCAAAATGACATCGACTGTCCGTATGTATTAATGACATATTACAATATTGTATGCCATTATGGTGAAACATCCTTTTTTAAAGCTTGTGAACGTGCAGGTGTATATGGACTCATTATTCCTGATTTACCATTTGAACTTGGACAGCAATTAAAAGAACAAGCGCACCAATTCAATATAAAATTAATATCACTCATTGCAATGACAACATCTGAAGAGCGAATGAAATTGATTGCCAAAAATGCAGAAGGTTTTATTTATACCGTAACGATGAATGCGACTACAGGTAAAGATGGCACATTTCACCCAGAATTAAAATCAAAATTAGACACAATTAAGCAATTTGCAAAAGTACCAGTCGTAGCTGGGTTTGGTATTAGAAATGCGCAACATGTGAAAGATATTTCACAATTCGCAGATGGCGTGGTCATTGGTAGTGAAATCGTTAAACGAGTTGCTAATAATACTACAGAAGAAAATATCAATTACCTTAAATCAATACGGCATGCATTAAATTAGAAAAATTAATTTAATATTTCAATAGAATGTAAATGGAAAGGATATATGTAAATTATTACACGATTTGACATAGATTTTACTGGATTAGTATAAAATTGTGTTGTTATAAGGGAAGTCATTGGCATTAGGTTTGCAAATGCATTAAAATAATAGGTGATAATACGATAATAGTATGAGTTGATAAAAGTTCGACTCATACTATTATTACGTATATTCAATTTAAGTTGTATGACTAAGTATTTGATGAGTCATTGCATTTAACTCATTAGAGTCAGAGTTACGAAAAATAAAAAGTAAAAAAAACAACTTAGATTGGTACAATTAGTTTGATAATATCAATGTTGTTACACACATTGTAAATTAAGAATGGTAGATAGTAACAATGCTTGAATTAAGCATGATATGAACTCAATTCGAATTCTTAAAGAGAGAGAAAAATAGAGATAAACACAATAGGAGTTATGATAATGAAGTTTACAAACTTAACCGCTAAAGAATTTGGCGATTTTACAGACCAAATGCCATATACTCATTTTACGCAAATGGTAGGTAACTATGAATTAAAGCTTGCTGAAGGGACAGAATCACATCTTGTTGGAATAAAAAATAACGATAATGAAGTGATTGCAGCTTGCTTATTAACTGCAGTGCCAGTGATGAAATTTTTCAAGTATTTCTATACTAATAGAGGACCAGTCATCGACTACAATAACAAAGAATTAGTTCATTTCTTCTTTAATGAATTAAGTAAATATGTTAAAAAACACCATTGTTTATATTTAAGAGTCGATCCATATCTTCCGTACCAATATCGCAATCATGATGGGGACATTACTGGTAATGCAGGAAATGACTGGATATTTGATAAAATGTCATCATTAGGCTTTAAACATGAAGGTTTCCATAATGGGTTCGATCCAGTATTACAAGTAAGACACCATTCAGTATTGAATTTAAAAGATAAAACGGCAAAAGATGTTTTAAACGATATGGATAATTTACGTAAACGTAATACTAAAAAAGTACAAAAAAATGGTGTGAAAGTTAAATTCTTATCAGAAGATGAATTACCGATTTTTAGATCATTCATGGAAGATACTTCAGAGTCAAAAGAGTTCTTAGATAGAGATGATAGTTATTATTATGATCGATATAAGCACTTCAAGGATCGTGTCCTAGTGCCATTAGCATATATTAATTTTGATGAATATCTTGAAGAACTCAATAATGAAAAAGAAACCTTAACTAAAGATTTAAACAAAGCAATTAAAGATATTGAAAAGCGTCCTGATAATAAAAAATCACATAATAAAAAAGCAAATCTAGAACAACAATTAGCAGCTAATCAACAAAAAATAGATGAAGCAAAACAACTTCAAGCTGAACATGGCAATGAATTACCAATTTCGGCTGGTTACTTCTTCATCAATCCATTTGAAGTTGTTTATTATGCAGGTGGTACTTCAAATAAATATCGTCACTTTGCAGGTAGTTATGCAGTGCAATGGACGATGATCAATTATGCATTAGACCATGGTATTGATCGCTATAATTTCTATGGCATTAGTGGAGATTTCTCAGAAGATGCAGAAGATGCAGGCGTTATTAAATTCAAAAAAGGGTATAATGCTGATGTTATAGAATATGTAGGAGATTTCATAAAACCAATTAATAAACCTATGTACACTGTTTATACAACTTTAAAGAAATTACTTAAAAAATAAGCATAAATAATAAATTTTTATTAGGAAGGGAATTATCTAATTATGAAATTTACAGAGTTGACAGTTAAAGAATTTGAGAACTTTGTACAAAATCCATCATTAGAAAGTCATTATTTTCAGGTAAAAGAAAATATTGCTACTCGTGAAACGGATGGTTTTCAGGTTGTATTATTAGGTATTAAAGATGAAAACAACAAGGTCATTGCAGCAAGTCTATTTTCAAAAATTCCAACTATGGGTAGTTATGTGTATTATTCAAATCGTGGTCCAGTCATGGATTACTCTGACTTAGGCTTAGTTGATTTTTATTTGAGAGAATTAGATAAATATTTACATCAACATCAATGTTTATATGTCAAAATGGATCCATATTGGATTTATCAAATTTATGATAAAGATATTAAACCACTTGATAATCATGAGAAAAACGATGCACTTGTTAATTTATTTAAGTCTCATGGCTATGAACATCATGGTTTCACAACATCTTATGATAGCTTCAGTCAAGTAAGATGGATGGGTGTTTTAGACTTAGAGGGCAAAACTCCTGCTTCATTGAAAAAAGAATTCGATAGTCAACGTAAAAGAAATATTAATAAAGCGATAAACTACGGAGTAAAAGTGAGATTTTTAAGTAGGGATGAATTTGATCTTTTCTTAGAGCTTTATCGTGAAACTGAAGAAAGAACAGGATTTGCTTCAAAAACAGATCAATATTTCTATAACTTCATTGACCATTTCGGTGATAAAGTATTAGTACCTTTAGCATACATCGATTTAGATGAATACATTGAGTCATTACAACATTCGCTGAATGATAAAGAAAATCGTCGTGACCAAATGATGGCTAAAGAAAACAAAAGTGATAAGCAATTGAAGAAAATCAGCGAATTAGATAAGCAAATTGAGCATGATAAAAAAGAAATGCTACAAGCTAGTGAAATTCGTCAAACTGATGGTTCAGTATTGAATCTTGCTTCTGGTGTTTACTTTGCTAATGCTTATGAAGTCAACTACTTCTCAGGTGGTTCATCAGAGAAATTCAATCAATACATGGGACCATACATGATGCATTGGTTCATGATTAATTATTGCTTCGATAATGGTTATGACCGTTACAATTTCTATGGATTATCTGGTGATTTTACTGAAAACAGTGAGGACTATGGCGTTTATCGCTTTAAACGTGGGTTTAATGTTCAAATTGAAGAGTTAATAGGAGATTTTTATAAGCCAATTAACAAAGTGAAATATTGGTTGTTCACTACATTAGACCGTATTCGTAGAAAAGTTAAAAAGTAATAGACATAGCAAATCTGATGGTATGACTAGGCTGAGACATGTGTCTTAGCCTTTTTTATTTATTGTTTTATAAAGTGAAATTCTACAAATAATTATTATAAAAAGCTAATTTAAAATCATATTGCACCCTACTAAAATTATCATAGCCATAACCCAATGCCTTAACAATGATAGTTATAGAAAATTTTCTAATAAATAAATTATAAAAAGCATATATTAAATGTTTTGGGTAGTTAAATTAATCGATATAGCAAAAGTTATTTATATTGAATCAAATTGCCAATATAATCCAATATAATTGTTGGTGATTGGATATTTTAAATAAAGCCAGTATTGAATAAAAAGTGAACGTCTATAAGATTAATATATTTACATGGCATTGAATAAATTGATGCTGTGAGAGTGTCTCAGTTGCATCGAAAATGACTTTGATGGATAACTGGTCATTAGATGTAAATGCAATACTAAAATAATGTTATGGGTTTTATTGACTAAGATAAAAGTTACTATAGATTTAAGTTTAAATACGATAATCGTTTAACGTTTCATTAATCTGAGATTTGAATTTAAGGAAATGAACATTTAAGAATATAAGTCTTAGCAACAAATGATTTTATTAATCAAAATGTGAATGGATTGGTATTAATTAGTTATAACTGTATATAAGACATGAAGCATAGTATTATATTGATTTTTTAATTTTAGTTTACATAATATATATTATAGGAAGTTATAGATATTCGATATAGGGGACCCTATTCTTCATTATCTTAATATATTTACTATGTTATAATTTATCCATATATTCGTTATTAACATTTAGGAGTTTTGTTTATGAATTTTGTTTTTGATATTGACGGTACCATTTCATTTGATGGTTACCATGTTGATCCACGTATTGAAGAACGTATATTTAAATTACAGCAACTTGGTCATCAAGTGATATTTGCATCTGCACGTCCAATTAGAGATTTACTACAAGTTATACCGGAATTCAAAGATTTTACACTTATTGGTGGTAATGGCTCAATCATTTCTCAAAATGGACAGATTGAAGTGATCAAATCTATTACACAGGATGATTTGCAACTGATTAAAGATATTATTCACGCATATCAATTAAAGTATATATTTGACGATAAATTTAATTATTCAACTAATTTAGATGCAACGTATGAATTATTTCAACGCATTGATCCTAACCATACAGCAAAAGCTTTAGATATGAATGACATTGTTCAACCCATTAAAGCTATCATATTAGATATTCGACAAGATGATTTTGAAGAAATTGCTACTATCTTAGCTGAAAAATCTCATTCATTAGAGTTAATACATCATTTAAATGAAAGTTATATCGATATAACAGCTCAGGGTATTGATAAACATACTACAATTCAAAAAATCATTGGAGTTACAACGGATTATATCGCATTTGGCAATGATCATAACGATATTCAAATGCTAGAACATGCATCACATGGTTATTTTGTCACTAATTTACATATGGATCATACAACGTTTATTAATAATCCAAAAATTACTTTAGTCGACAATACGAATGAAGCAATATGTGAAGAATTGGATAAATGGTTAAATAAAAAGAAATAACATCAATTGATAATGATTCTCAATATCATTTAAAATAATGATAAGGAGGATGATTATGAAAAATACATATAAACTACTTATTATTTTAATCATTGGTATTGTACTTACTGCATGTAGTCAAGCGTCAAATCAATCTAGTAAAAATTCAAAGGACACTGTGAGTATCAAAAATACTTATGAGTTTAAAGATAAAAATAACACCCACTCACATGGTGAAAAGAAAACCAAAATAGTCAAGGTTCCTAAAAATCCTAAAAGAGTTGCTGTTTTAGATTATGGTGCATTAGACATCATGCAACAAATGGGTTTAGAAAGTCATGTAAAAGCAGTTGCTAAAGGTCAAGGGAACGCATTTCTCCCCCACGCTTTAAATGAATTTAAAAGTGATAAATATATCAATTTAGGTAACCCTGGACGACCTAAATATGATAATTTAGCCAAAGCCAAACCAGATTTAATCTTAGCCTCTTTTAGACAAGCACATACAAAAACAATCGATGAAATGAAAAAAGCTGTGCCCGATGCTAAAATTTTATTTGTCAGTCCAGATAATAATAGTTACATTTCATCAATAGAAACAACGACAAATCAATTAGGTAAAATATTCGATAAAAAAGATAAAGCTGAAAACCTTAATCAAGAATTAAAAGATAAAGTAAATGAGACAAAACGTACGATTAATAAGGACAAAGTATTGCTACTAGTTGTTGATGATAAAGGTATGAAAGCCTTTGGACAAACTGGTCGATTTGGTGGTTTCTTGAATAAAGATTTAGGTATACAACATGCGGACAATAACATGAAAGCCAATTCTGCAGGAAATCAAATCAGTTATGAATATTTAAATAAAATTAATCCAGATAAACTATTTGTGATTAATCGAACAAAAGATGGCAATGATCAGCATTTACCTAAAGAACTAAATAATAAGGTTATTAAAAATATAAAAGCGATCAAAAATCATAACGTATATCAATTTGAATCTAATGCTTGGTATTTTGGTGAAGGCGGTAATCAACTTACAATAGATCAACTTGAGCATATTCAAGACGCTTTTGAAGATAAGAAATAATTGGTTAACAAATTCTATATAAAGAAGCCCAAAGTCACTTTGTAATAAAGTTTTCTTTGGGCTTCTTTGGTATAGGTTTATCACATCATTTAATTTGATTCGTATAAAGCTACAAGTTGTTTGGTATAGGGATGCCTATGAAGGCTAAATAGTTGATTGGTAGCAAAATCATCAACGAGCGCCCCATCTTTTAATACAATAATCCGGTGACAAATACGTTGGATTACAGATAAATCATGTGAAATCATGATTAAAGTATATGGTTGTTTACGATAGTTTGCAGTTAAGATATCTAACATATGTTGTTCTGCGACAACATCTAAGTTTGACGTAATTTCATCACAAATTAATACTTTGGGTTTAACTAACAATGTTCGTAGCAGGTTAAATCTTTGTAATTGACCGCCACTTAATTCATGTGGATACTTGCTAAGTAAAGATAACGACAAGTCAAATGATGACGTAGTGTCTTGAATCATTTGATCAATATGCTGAGGCGTATGTCTTTTGTAATACAAGAGTGGCTCAGCCAATGATTGCTGAATAGTTAATTTAGGGTTGAAACTTTCAGAAGCATGTTGGAATACGGGTAAAATATCGTGTGTATCAACATTAATGTAACCAGTTGTTGGTTTAAGTTCGTGTAATAAAAGTGAACTAAGTGTACTCTTACCTGACCCACTTTCACCTAAAATACCAACTATTTCATTATCTTCGATTGTTAAATTGATATGGTTTAATACAGATTGTTGTTTATTATAATTAAATGATATATTGTCTAATTTAATCATGAAATTCCCTCTTTATGTGACTTCTAAATTGAAATAATCGTTGAGCATATGTTGTCGATTGTTTACTTTCAAAATAAGAACGATTGCCACTATCGACAATTTGTCCATTTTGAATTACATCAATTTGATCTGCATATTTAAGAACATGGCTCATATTGTGAGTAACGATTAATAAAGTCTGATGATGATCTTTAACAATATGTTCGAGTAAATCCATTATTTGTAGACCATTTACCATATCTAATGATGCCACTGGTTCATCTGCAATGATAAGTTTTGGATCAAGCATAAGTACGCTTGCAATATAAACACGTTCAAGTTGACCACCAGATAATTGAAAACTATAGCGTGGTAAAATCTCTTCGCTAGATAAATTCACCCATGTGAGTGCTTCTTTTACTTTAGTTTTAGCAACTTGTTTTGATACATCATAATGTGTACGATAAATGGCTATGAGTTGCTTACCTAACTTGGTATGGTCATTAAAACTTTGCGTATAGTTTTGAGAAATATAGCCAATGTCTTTTCCTAATTGATCATCTAATTGTGTCACAGGATGACCATAATATAAGAAATCATCGTATTCAATTTGAAAATCATTAGGTAATTGATTCAATATAAAACGTATAGCTAAAGTTTTACCTGCCCCACTCTCACCAATAATTGCATTGATTTGTTGTGTTTTGATAGATAAATCTACATGGTTTAAAAGTGATTGACCTTTTGAATCATTAATGGTGAGCCCTTTAACTTCTATGATATTCAATTTAGTCACCTCTTCTTATTAGTAATCGATCACGGAGTGCATCACCTGTTAAATTAAAGATTAATATCGTAATGGCAATAATAGTCGCAGGTGCAATGATCATGATCGGATGAGAGGTTATAAAATCACGTCCTGCTTGCAACATTGCCCCCCATTCTGGTGATGGTGGTTGTGCACCTAAACCTAAAAATGATAAAGAACTAATGTATAACACAATCTTGCCGAAATCCACAATAATTAATACGAGAATGGATGGCAATACTTTAGGTAATAAATGCTTAAATAAAATCGTTAATGTAGGTACTTTGAAAAGTTGTGCCATACGAATATACGATTGATGCATTTCTGTATTCACAATTCCTCTTGTCACTCGTGTGTAATTCATCCACTTAATCACTGTAATGGCTAAAACTAAGTTCCAAATACTTGGACGGAAGAAACTTGCAAGTGCAATCATGATGACAAATTCTGGGATACTTAAACCGATATCAATCATACGCATGATGATTGTGTCTATCCAGCCTTTTTTATAACCAGACAGTAGGCCTAGAGGTACGCCAACAATGACTGTAAATATTAAAGTGAGTACAGTGATAAATAACGTAGAACGTGCCCCTACTACGAGACGAGTGAATAAATCTCTACCATAATCATCTGTACCTAATAAATGTTGTGCACTCATTGGTTCAAATGTTTGAGATAAATGTACTTTTAAAGCGTCATCATCATTCACAAACAGTTGCATGATAACAATGATGAACACATATATGAAAAATACATAAAATATCCAATTCGAACGATTAATTTTAAATTTCATGGTGTGTCGCCTCCTTGTCATTACGAGATTGAGACGATTTAGGCCATGATTGCTGGGTTAATCGTTGTTTAGGATCTAAGCAAATACTTAATAAATCCGCACATGTATTAATTATAATCACTAATGTACCTATAAATAATACGATGCCTTGTATCACTGGATAATCTCTAGCTCGAATACTATCGACTAAAAATGCGCCTAAACCAGGTATTTCAAATAAATTTTCAATAACGACTGTGCCACCTACTAAACTACCAACAGAAAGACCAATGAGTGGTATAGTTGGCAATAATGCTGGCTTGAGTAGATCGTGTAACAAAATATATTTTTCTGACATCCCTCTTAACCTTGAAGCTTGGACAATTGGACTTTGATATAAATCCAACAGATTTGATCTAATTAATCTAATGAGATAAGCACACATACCAACACTCATAGTTAGTATAGGTAGAATGTATGAAACCCACTGACCATCACTAGCTGGAGGAAGTAAGTTTAATTTTAAATCAAATATATATATAAGTAGTATACCTATGAAAAATGCAGGTAAACTAACAGATAAAGAGGTGAAAATTCTAATAATGCGATCAATTGGACGATGATAATTGATTGCTGCCAGTATACCTAAAGGCACTGAAATGATGACAGACATGATTAATGTTCCTATAGTGATGATTAGTGTTGGAGGCGCATATGTTGTAATCTCTTGGCTAACTGGCTCGTTAGTTTGATAACTTACACCTAAATCTAAATGTAATATTTGGATCATCCAATGCCACCATTGCGCCAATAGTGATTCATTTAGTCCTAATTTATCTTCGGTCGCTTTGATTTGAGCGTTTGATACTTGCGCAGTGTCTAAATGTAAAATTTTGTCTACTGGATTACCAGGAGATAATTTCATTAGAATAAACGTAATTGTAGATAAGATAAATAATACTATTATCATTTGAAGACACTTTGAAATGATTATTTTAATTAAATTCATATGTATCTCTCCATTAGTTGTCCTATAATATAATAGTTAAAATTAAATGTATGACTTAAATTGTAAAACCCAACTCTGTTAAATACTTTCAGAATTGGGCATATGACCGTTATATGTTAACGGCGACGAAAATGATTCATTTCTTTTTCATGTTCAAATTGTTCATATCGACGCATATCTTTTTCGAGTTGCTTTTTCTTTCTTTCACGTCTCCAATTACGTGTGAAGTACCATAATAAGAAACTTATAATTAAGCTCACAATCGCCATAAAAGCAGCATACCCTAATAAAGGTTGATATGTAATATCTTGGAAATTAGGTATTAAGAATGCTAATACACCTAATACTACAAAAGAAATAACTGCTGCAATAAACCATCTATGTAAGACTAAAGTACAGAAAACAGTTAAAATGATAACTGCTAATATAGAAATCCATAGAAAATTTGGCATATCAAAAATAGTCATAAATGGATTCTCCTTAATTTTAAATAATACTAACATTATTATACTATTTAATTTACTTTAACTAAACCTACTATAGTAGTATTTCTGAACAATTAATTACCGATTTAATTGCGGATTTATGATTGATATGTATCAACTGCGTTTCGGATTTAACTCATGTATAATAAAATTATTGATTACAAACAGGGAGTGAATCATATTGACACAAGGTTTACCAAATAGACAAGCTATACCTAGCATTGAAACATGGGATTTAAAGGATTTATTCCAAAATGATAATGATTTTTACCAAATTTTAGATGAGACGCTAGCATCTTCATTATCTTTTAATGAGCGTTACAATGGTCAATTAACAGCAATTGATACGATTGAACGTGCACTTAAAGATTATGAAGCACTTTTAATACAAATTGATCGATTAGGCAATTATGAGGAATTACGTTTAAGTGTGGACACAACTGATGAAGCTGCACAGACATTAAATGCTAAATTAAATACGTCTTATGGCAAAATCGCAAGTCGATTATCATTTGTAGAATCAGAAATATTAAATTTGAGTAATGACACATTACAACAACTGAAATCTCAAACACAATATCCACATTATATTCAACAATTAATTGAACGCAAACCGTATCAATTAGATCCTAAAGTTGAACAAACATTAGCTAGTCTGTCCCCTACTTTAAATCAACCTTATGATTTATATGGTACAACTAAAATGTTAGATATTGCATTTGAATCATTTAAACATAACAATACAGAGTATCCAATGGATTATGCGACATTTGAAAATGAATATGAGGATCATGCTGACCCTGAATTTAGACAGAAAAGTTTTAAAGCATTTAGTGATGCAATTAGACGATATCAACATACAACAGCTGCAACTTATAATATGCAAATACAACAAGAAAAAATTGAAGCAGATTTAAGAGGATATGATTCAGTTATTGATTATTTATTACAAGAACAAGAAGTGACGCGTGATATGTTTGATAGACAAATTGATGTCATCATGAGTGATTTAGCACCTGTCATGCAAAAATATGCTAAATTACTACAACGTGTACATGGATTGGACAAAATGCGTTTTGAAGATTTAAAGGTTTCAATTGATCCTAGTTATGAACCAGATATCTCAATTGATGAATCTAAATCTTATATTTATGGTGCACTTGATGTACTTGGCGAAGATTACCATTCTATGATTGAATCAGCATACCAAAATCGCTGGATAGATTTCGCTCAAAATAAAGGGAAAGATACTGGTGCGTTCTGTGCTAGTCCCTATTTCACACATTCTTATGTCTTTATTTCATGGACAGGTAAAATGGCCGAAACATTTGTCTTGGCACATGAATTAGGTCATGCAGGTCATTTCACTTTAGCACAACAAAATCAGAATTTCTTAGAATCTGAAGCTTCGATGTATTTTGTGGAAGCACCATCAACAATGAACGAGATGTTAATGGCAAATTATTTATTTAATCATAGTGAAGATCCACGATTTAAACGTTGGGTAATTGGTTCTATACTTTCTCGTACGTATTATCATAATATGGTGACGCATTTGCTAGAAGCGGCTTACCAACGCGAAGTATATCAGAAAGTAGATAATGGAGAATCATTAACAGCGCCAGTGTTAAATGATATTATGCTTAATGTTTATCAACAATTCTTTGGTAATGCGGTAGAAATGACAGACGGCACAGAGTTAACTTGGATGAGACAACCACATTATTATATGGGACTCTATTCTTATACTTATTCTGCGGGCTTAACAATTGGAACGGTCATGTCACAAAAAATAAAAAAAGAAGGACAATCAGCTGTTAATGCTTGGTTAAATACATTGAAATCAGGTGGTAGTTTATCACCAGTTGACTTAGCAAAACAAGCAGGTGTTGATATAACAACAGAAGCACCATTGAAAGATACAATTCGATATATATCTGAATTGGTCGATGAAGCAATTGCCCTAACTGATGAAATTGAAGCTAATTCATAAGTAAAACAAATCCCCTAAATGTAGCTAAGAGCTATCAATTAGGGGATTTTTTATATCTTCATGTTCTAACAAATACGAAGATGAGTCCGTTACATTTAAATTTGGGTTAAATAGGAATTTTAGCGACCGGCTTCGTAATGTTCACCTGTGAGAAAGTAATATACACTTTCCGCAATATTGCTAATATGATCTCCCACACGTTCTAGATTCCTAGCAGCTAAGTGTGCTTGCCCTGCTACAAAAGGATCGTTATCGATTAAATATGTCGTATTAACAATATTGATATATAAGTCATCGATATCTTGATCTCGTTCAATAATTTCTTTAATTAATGTAATGTCTTCATTTTTGACAGCCGTATTTAAATCTTCAAGCATTAACATAGCTAATTTGCCCATCGTCTTTAATCTTGTTAAGACATAATGGTCTGTAATTTTTACTCTGAGTCGAATATGAGCGATGTTTGCGGCGTTATCACCCATACGTTCAAAGTCAGTAGAAATTTTTAAAGCTGCCATCATCATGCGTAAGTCTGTTGCAATAGGTTGTTGTTTTGTAATAAGCATGATGACTTTTTCATTAATTTCATAGTCTAAACGATTGATTTCTTTATCTTTTTCAATCGTCTCTCTTGCGAAAGTTCTCTTATCATCACTTAACGACACTAATGCATTTTCAATATTAAAATAAACACGAAGACCTAGTCGACGTAAATCTTTAATTAAGTCTTCTAGCTGGCCTTCGTATTTTTGTCTAATCACTGCCATATATCAACCAAATCGTCCTGAAATGTAATCTTCAGTTTGCTTATCAGTTGGATTTGAGAAAATTTTATCAGTGTCGTCATATTCATTTACATAGCCGTTCAAGAAGAAAGCTGTTTTATCAGAAACACGAGCAGCTTGTTGCATGTTATGCGTAACCATGATGATAGAATAGTTTTCTTTTAATTCTTGAACAAGTTCTTCGATTTTTAATGTAGAAATAGGGTCTAATGCTGATGTTGGTTCGTCCATTAAAATAACATCAGGTTCAATAGCTAAACATCTAGCGATACATACACGTTGTTGTTGTCCACCAGATAATCCATACGCATTCATATGCAATCTATCTTTTAATTCATCCCATATAGCTGCGCCACGTAAAGATTTTTCTACAATTTCATCTAAAATCTTTTTATTTTTAATACCGTGCGTTTTTGGTCCATACGTAATATTATCGTATATAGATTTAGGGAATGGGTTTGGTTGTTGGAATACCATACCTACATTCGTTCTTAATTTTTCTTTAGAATATTTTGCATCATAGATATTTTGATCACGGTATAAAATCTTACCTGCCGTTTTTACTGAAGGAACAAGTTCAACCATACGATTTAATGCTTTAATGTATGTTGACTTACCGCAACCTGATGGTCCGATAATAGCAGTTACATTGTTTTCAAGAATATCTAAATTGATATTTTGAAGTGCATGATTATCACCGTACCATAAGTCTAAATTTTGAGTAGAGTAAACGACTTTACGTTCACTATCAGAAATTGGATCGTGTTTATCTTGTGTAGTGACTATTGTAGATACGCCTTGATTTGAGTTGTCTTTCAATTGATCTAATTTTTTGTTTTCTTCGACTTTTGTATTAGCCATAATATAAAACTCCTTCTAATTAACTAAGTTGATTTACTGTCTACTTAATCGTAAATAACGTTTCCCTGTTTTTACCACGTTAGCTTAAAATTTCTTACTGAATTTGTTACGGAAGAAAATAGCTAGTCCATTCATTAATAATAAGATTACTAGTAATACGATAATGCCTGCTGATGCGACATTTTGGAATTCTTCTTGAGGCATTTTTGCCCAGTTATATATTTGAATTGGTAATGCTTGGAATTGATCCATAATACCGCTTGGTAAACGTAATAGAATTGTAGGAATACCAATTAAGATTAGTGGTGCTGTTTCACCCAATGCACGAGATAGCGCTAATATGAATCCTGTTAAAATACCTGGTAAAGCTGCAGGTAAAACGACTTTATAAATTGTTTGCCATTTGTTAGCACCTAAACCATAAGATGCTTCTCTTACAGATTTAGGTACAGCACGAATCGCTTCTTGTGCCGCTACGATAATAACCGGTAAGATTAATAAAGACATCGTTAATGCGCCGGCAAGGATAGATTTACCAAGTGATAAAGATTCAACACCCATACCACGAACGAATAATGTAAGTCCTAATAAACCGAATACGACTGAAGGTACACCTGCTAAGTTTGAAATACAAACCTTAACAAAGTTCGTGAATGAATTTTTACGTGCATACTCTTCAAGATAAATCGCTGTGCCCACACCTAATACGATTGAAATTGGAATAATAGTAATCATTAACCATAATGTACCAACTAACGCACCTTTAACCCCTGCCATTGATGGTGTAGAAGATGAAAAGTTAGTGAAGAATGATGGTGTTAAATGCCCAACGCCTTTGATTAACGTATCAATTATTAGTGCTGCTAATACGATTAAACCAATTAATGTACAGGCTAAAAATATACCTTTGAACACTTTATTTTTAGTCATACGACTTGAAATATTTTTATCGACTTGCTTTTGATCGATTAACGTTTTGCTACTGCCATTTGCTGTATTAGTAGTTGTTGCCATTTTAATACTCCTCTCTGAAACGTTTAGAAATCCATTGTGATAGTAAGTTCATAGCTAATGTGAAAATGAATAGCGTGAAACCTACTGCATAGATACTGTAATAAACGTCTGATCCGAAAGTAGCATCGCCCGTAGCAACCTGAACGATATAACCAGTCATTGTTTGAATAGAACCAGTTAAGTTAAGTGAAGCTGTAGGTGTACTACCTGCTGCAAGAGATACAATCATTGTTTCACCGATAGCTCTCGAAACAGCTAAAACGATTGAAGCTAAAATACCTGAAGCTGCTGCTGGTAACACAACTTTAATTGCAACTTCTAATTTAGTAGCACCTAATCCCAATGCACCTTCTCGAATCTTATTCGGTACTGATGCCATTGCATCTTCACTCATACTTGTAATAAGTGGAATAATCATCACTCCTACGACTAATCCAGGACTGATTGAGTTGAAACTACCTAACTGTGGAAATACTGATCTTAAAATTGGTGTGACAAAAGTTAAGGCAAAGAAACCAAATACGATAGTAGGAATACCTGCTAAAATTTCTAAAATTGGTTTGATAATACGTCTAACTTTGTCAGTAGCATATTCACTTAAGTAAATAGCAGCTCCTAAACCGATTGGCACTGCGAATAATGCAGCAATGATTGTGATTTTTAAAGTCCCTATGATTAAAGCCCAAATACCATAAGATGGTTTAGCAGAGAATGGGTTCCAATCTGTAGAGAATAAAAATTCTGTAATTGGTACACGTGTGAAGAATGTAATTGTTTCTGTAAGTAAAGTAAATAAAATCCCTAATGTAACTAAAATTGAAATCGCTGCAATGATAGCCAAAATAATGGGTACGATTTTATCACTTGTACCACCCTTTTTGGCATTGTTCTTAGCAATCATTTCTCTAATATTTGTTTTTGAAGCCATTTAAAAACCTCTCTCTTCTTAAATCTCCCAATTATAAAAAAAGAGTGGGAATATTTCAGGCTATAGATGAGCTAGACTCATGATTTGTAATATGACTTATAACCTGAAAAGAAAATCAGACAAAGTGGTTATTGAATTAACCACTTTGCATTGATTTTCGTTAGTATTCCCAAACTCTATTATTAATTATTTATCTTCTTTTTTATCAGAGTCTTTGCTGTTTTTCTTAATGTATTTTTTCAAATCTTTAATTTCTTCT
>ERZ1023492.57-NODE-57-length-50230-cov-8.097379_pt1 | contig 50230 bp, 50 predicted proteins | sample MGYA00380541_ERZ1023492 | MGnify/ENA primary metagenome ERZ1023492 (study PRJEB33173, sample SAMEA4830351) | metagenome | study: EMG produced TPA metagenomics assembly of the PRJEB25223 data set...
GGTTTAGTTAAGTAATGCTTATTTTAATTATAAGTACTTGACTAATCGTAGGAAAGAGGTTGAGACATAACGTTTTTGTGCTTTGGGAAACCGATTAACGGCGTCTCAAAAGCAGGATTATCGGCAGAAGGGACCCAACATAGAGAAATTGGTATTCCAATTTCTGCAAACAATGCAAGTTGGGCATACGCTCACGATTCGACAAAATTTGGAAAACAATTCAAATGAACAAACTCAACTATTGAGTTTGTAAGAACTACTAACCTATGAATAAGGAAGTAGTTCTTTATCATTGTTCAGTTCTGCTCAAATCCTAAACACTTTTGTCTCGACCTCTTTTTCATCAACTTATTTATGCCACATTTTTAATAATACTTCGGCAAAGCCTTCAGGTTTTTGTACATAACCTAAATGACCGCCAGGAATATCAAAGATAGGTAAACCAAATTGTTCATTAATATAGAAGTTAACATCTTGTGGGAATGATCCTTTAGAGTCAGTACCATTTAGTAATGTGATTTGATCTTCATGTTTTTTAAAGTCATCTAAAGTAATATCTGAGTGTGTATATTGGCGAATTTCGTATTCAGACCAGAACATCACACGTTGATATTGTTCCTTTTGAGCTTCTTCTGTTTCTGCAGGCTGAGACATCATTTTAGCATCGATGGGTGCAATATTAAGTGTTTGAGCAAATGTTTTCATACCTTTTTCTAAACCTTCTGTAAGGATTTGGTTTACAATTTCATCATTTTTATCTTTCCAGTATTTACTATCTGGTAAGAATGTATTGATTGGTGGTTCATGGAAAGCAATTTGTTTAACCACTTCTGGGTGTTCTTTAAGTACATGCATAGCAACGATTGAACCAGAACTTGAACCTAAAATATAGACAGGTTCATCACTAAGTGATTGTGCTAATTCTGCAATATCTTGTGCGTCACGTTTTACACGGTAATCATCGTCTGGATTTGCTGCAGATTCTGGTAGTGGTTCTGTTAACTCACTTTCACCATAATCACGACGATCCACTGCAACTACAGTGAAGTGATCTTTTAATTGTTGTGCTAATGGCAAAAAGATGTCACCAGTACCATTGGCACCTGGGATGAATATTAATACCGGACCTTGTCCAATTTGATGATAACGTAATTTAGCACCTTTTAATTCTATTGTATTCATATGAAATACCTCCATTTAGTTAAAGCATGATTTATAAATAATATTATTCTAAGCCAAGTAATTTAGCGCCATTTCTATAACTTACTTTCTCTTTTTCTTCATCAGTTAAACCAAGTTCATCTAAAAATACGCCTAAACGTTCTGGTTCGATATAAGGGTAGTCTGCCGCATATAAAATTCGGTCAATACCCATTTCTTTTTTAACTAAATCAAATTGTGGCTTAGTCAACATACCGCTTGGTGTCATATAGAAATTATTTTTAAAGTAATAACTAACAGGGTGTTTTAAATGATCTGCAAATAATGTTTCGTCCATACGTTCTAAGAAGAATGGAATGAATTCACCCCAATGTCCGATAATCATATTTAAGTTAGGGTAACGATCAAAGATACCTGATAGCACCAAATGGATTGCATGAATACCAACATCGATGTGCCAACCATAACCGAAACAAGCGAATGTAGCAGCGGTGATTTCTGGATAGTTACCTTTATAGTAAGCTTGGTATACATCACTATTTACGGGTGCGGGATGTAAATAAATAGGTACATTTAATTCTTCAGCAGTTGCAAAAATACCGTCAAATTGATCTTGATCTAAGAAACCATCTTTTGTACGTCCCATGATGAGTGCACCTTTAAAGCCTAACTCGTTGACACAACGTTTGAATTCTTCAACAGCTGCTTCAGGTTCGTTAATCGGTAATGTAGCAAATCCTACAAAACGATCTGGATATTGTTTGATATAGTCAGCTAATTGATCATTAGCTTTTTTACATAAATCGATGGCTTTTTGACCTTCAAGATTTGAAGGTGCACCATTACCGTATGATAATACTTGCATTTGTACATTTTGTTCATCCATGAATTTAATTCGTTTATCATGATGAGAGATTTCATCAGCGTCAGTAAAACCTGATTTTTTCTCTAATCCTTCTAACATGACTTTCATGGGTACGCCATTAGGGTCAGCAGAAGCTTGACTCATTGTTTCTTTTTGAATGTCATCTATCACATAATGTTCTTCGAAAGTAATACTTTTCATTTTAAATCCTCCATCATAGTGCGTTTTTATTTATATAGTGGGAATACTTCTGATTGATAATTTGAAATTACCAAGGCATTTTGCCATCACCATTAATGAACGTACCTGTTGGTCCATTAGCATCAATTGTTGCTAATTCTACAATAGGTTTGATGCCTTCAGTAGCTGGTTTAGAATTATTGCTAAAGTCACCAACTAAGTCTGTATTTGTAGAACCTGGATCGGCAGCATTGATTTGCATTTGAGGTAAACCTTTAGCGTATTGAACTGTTAGCATTGTGACAGCTGATTTAGAAGAACAATAAGCTAATGAATTAACATGAAATTCTTCTGTCTCAGGATTTGTTACCATACCAAATGAACCTAAACCACTAGTTACATTAACAACTACAGGTTGTTCTGATTGTTCTAGTAATGGAATGAATGTGTTCATCATTCTAACAATGCCGTATACGTTTGTTTGATAGACTTTATCCATGTCTTCAACAGTAATATTTGCAGGTTTTGCAAATTGTCCTGAGATTCCAGCATTGTTCACAAGTACATCTAAGCGACCTTCTTGATCTTTAATATAGTCGAAAGCATGTTGTACAGATGTCTCATCAGTAACGTCTAATTGTACACATTGTGCACCAATTTCTTTTGCTGCTTCTTGTCCACGTGATTCATTTCTAGACCCAATGTATACTTTATGTCCTTCATTGATTAGTGCTTTGGCAGTTTCGAAACCTAAGCCTTTATTGCCACCTGTAATTAATGTGATTTTAGTCATGATATTACTCCTCTTTATCAAAATATAGTTTGATTATATAATCTCTGATTGTTTCATTTGATAGTCCGCGTTCGTCTTTTTGTAATTCGAAAGATTTAGTAGATAATGATTTTAATAACATATCTACTTTGAAAGTTGTCCATGTTGTACTTATATTATTGCCAAGAATTTCACTATAAAACTTAAATAACTGTAGATAAATATCACTATGGTAAAAGTCATTTTTATCCGTTGTTTCTTCAATGCAGTGAAGTAAGTCACTGTTGATAGTTTTGAAATCTAAAAAGATATCAAGCGACTTTGTCATGACTACTTTAGTATCGTGATGTTTTTCTTTCACTTCGTACATTTGGTTGATAATCTCAGTAAAGTCATGTTCGATAATCGTCGCACACAATGCGCTTTTATCTTTAAAATGACGATACAAAGTTCCCATTCCAATATTTAATTCTTTTGCGATGCGATTCATACTCACTTGTTGAACACCATATTGGTTAAAGAGTTCAATCGCTTTATTCTCTATGCGTTGCCGGTTCTCGAGGGCGTCTCGTCGCAAATACATCACCTTCTTAAAATAAGTTTGTTGACAAACGGACAACTATCCGTTTATTATAAAGCCTATCATATAAAAAGACAAATAAAGAGATATAGATGTTTAATTAAGAAGGATGAGTGATATAAGTGTCATTAAATAAAGAACAAAGACAAATCACAGCTAAAGAATTACAAGAGCATTTTGACGAAACAACGTTAAGTTTAAAAAATATAGCAGATGAATTGAATATTTCAATCAATGATGTATCACATGTATTACAAATGAAAGCGCCAAATAAATTATTTGGAAATCATTTGCAACAATTTATACATTTAGTTTGGGACGTTCGAGACCTAATGAATGAAAATATCTGGCATACTGGTAAATCACCAAAAGAATATACATATTTAAAAGGTGAAAAGGAAGATTATTGGTTTTTACAACAGTAATGAAGGAGAGAATATCAATGAAAAGTATTTTAGTAATCGGTTCTACAGGTAAACAAGGTAATGCAGTAGTTAAGCAACTGTTATCAGATGGATGGCATGTACGTGCATTGACACGTAATAAAAATAATGAAAAATTAACTTCTATTGAAAGTGATCAACTTGAAATCTTTGAAGGAGATTTAAGTGATCAACAAAGCTTAGAACAAGCAATGGAAGGGCAATACGGATTATATAGTGTTCAACCTATTGTTAAAGATGATATTGCTGAAGAATTAAGACAAGGAAAAATGATTATTCAACTTGCCGAAAAACAAAATATTGAATTCGTGGTTTATAGTACAGCGGGTGGTGTAAATAGAGATAGAAAGGGACCTCACTTTGAAGCCTTAGCAGATATTGAAAATACACTTAAAGTGTCCTCATTGAATTTTTCAATTATCAAACCTTCATTCTTTATGGATAACTTCCTTAGAATAGCTAAAAAAGAAAATCAACAAATTGTAATACCTGAATTTATTAGTCCGGATGTTAAATTTGCGATGATCTCTTCAATTGATATTGCTAGAATTGCTGCAAATTTATTTAAAGAGCCTGCACAATATAATCATCAAGCGATTGAAATTGCGTCAGATGAGTTAACACTTAATGAAGTCGTTAAAACGTTTGCTACTGTCACTGGTATGCCAACAGAAATTAAAGGTGAATTTGTTAGTGGTACAGCCGAAAGAAGTTGGCTAGAAGAAAAAGGTTATGTTGTCGATTTTGATTTAATGAATCAAATTAATCCAGATAAACTATCATTAGCCCAATGGATTGAAAAAGTACAATTTTAGTAATTGTCTATGTTAATAAGGAGAGATAGTTATGATTCAGTCGATGTGGTTTAATTTACATGTTAAAGATTTAAAAAGAAGTGAGCAGTTTTATCAATCTTTAGGATTTGAAATTAATCATAATCCTGACATGCTTGATAAAATGGTAGGAATTAAAATTGGATCGACCATTGTCATCTTAATTGAAAATCAACATTTTGAAGCGGTCACTCAGGACAAGATTCATGATAATGCTAATGAAACGATTATTTCTCTAGGTGTAAAGACGAATGAAGAAGTTGATCAACTGATTAAACAAGTTGAAACGGCAGGTGGTCGTATTTTAGAACAACCGACAGTTAAACAAGGCTATTATGGGGCGATGTTTGCTGACCCTGATGGTCATAAATTTAATTTTTTAGTTTGTTAAATAGTTAAAGGCACTCAGTTTCCAACTGGAAACTGAGTGCCTTTTTTAAATGAGTTATTCATTTTCTTGTATATTGCCGTATTCTTTTCTCAAATCATAAACTTTGTCAGGTGTAACATCTTGGCCAAGTGGATCAACTACTTTCATAGTTGAAAATGTATTTAACACTTGTCCTCTAATCATTTTTAAATAATCTTGTCTGAGTGCTTGTTGTTCTTGTTTTTCTTCTACACTCAATGTTTGAACTTTTTCTTTATTTGCTAATTCATTTATTCTATTTAAAATTTCCATTATTAATTCCTCCTAAATTTGGTGAGTTGGAAAGTGAGGTACAATATACATTCCAACTTCATCGATGAGATCTTTTAATTGTCTATCTTTATTTATAAATCGTAATATTATATGGTTTGTACCTATAGTTTCATATGCTTTTAATATTTCTAATAACATTTTTCTACCTGTACGATAGCCACCTTTGATAGGTTTGACTGTCTCATTAGGATTACTAGATAAATCAATAAATAATATATTAATGAAAGGTTTAAAACTGTCATTATCTTTATGCCATTGTTCTACCAATTGTTTTTGATTTTGAAAACGTTGTGCATAGAATATCCAACCATCCATATTTTGTTTGAGCCATTCTATAGATTGTTTAGAGTATCCAGTACCAAACATCGGAATGGCTTTATTTTTAGGTAAAATCTGTAGACCTGACTCTTCACTTAATTCAAATATAGAATTTGAAATGTCAGGTGAATTTGACTGCCATAATTGTCGCAACGACTTAATAGAAGTACGATAGCGTTCTGCTAATTCATCTTTATTCACTTTAAAAGCTGGAAATTCAAATGATCGGTCACCTGTAGCCATACCTAATAATAGTCTTTCGTGAGATAAAATATCGAGAGATGTAGCTGCCTTAGCTAAATGGAGGGGATGACGTAATGTAGCAACCATACTTGCTGTGCCGAGAGATATTGTGGAAGTATGCGCAGCTAAGTAAGTTAAAAATACAAATGGATCGTAATTTTCGGTTACATGACCCAAATATTTGCTATATAACGGATTATCCCTAACAAATAGACTTGAGTAACCCAAATTTTCAGCTAATTGGGCTAATTCAACTTGTTCTTCGATATTGATGTGTTCCTGTTGTGACTGATCGAACGGAATCGATAAACCTAAAGTTAAATGTTTATCTTTAAAAGTTCGCTTGAATCCCTCGTGATCCTCAATTGTCGTCATATCATTCCCTCAAATCTTTTGATTTAACAACATGTATTATCTAAGCAACACTTGTTGTTTAGATATAATATATACCTTAATCCCAAAAAGTGCAAACAACATGTTTATAAGTTTGTCGTTTAACTAACACATTTTAAAATATGTTGCTCAATAGTAAAAAACTATTCATAAAAATAGCATTTTACAACGCCTTTCATGAATAGAAAATGAATTGATATAGGTGAATTTTTATTTGGATAAGAAAATTATAAATGAGCAATGTGATGTATAAGGAATGGAAGATTTTTTTTTATAAATACTTTAGCAGTTTGTTGGCTTGTATTAAGCCAGTGTTTGCATAAGCCACATAGACCAGCTGATAAGAAACTAGCGCTATTGACGAGAGTGTCTCGATCGTGGTTAGGATAACTATTTTCCAACATAATTGTAAATATATCTTCTAATTCTTCATTAATGCGTTGATGTGCTTGATTACAAAATATAGCTTGATTTAATTCGCAAAAGTTTTGAACATCTACCATATAGTCGCAAATCGTTATAAATAGTTTTGAGAGTACTTGCTCATTTATAAAATCTGAAATATTCAATGTATCGTTTAAATCTTTAAGAATGGTTACTGATAATGAATATTCCAAAATATCATATTTATCAGTGAAATGAGCATAGAATGTAGCTCTATTCACTGTTGCTTCGTCGGTAATATTTTTCACGGTTATCTGAGAAAATTGTTTTTTTCTAGATACGATTTGAAATGCTTCAACTAATAGCTTTTTAGTACGCAAGATTCGGGGATCTATTTTAGTCGTATTCATCTTTTTACCTACCTAACATGTGTTGTATATCTTTATTAAATTATCTTGCTAAACGATCGTGATGTCAAAGTATTAAGCTAAATTATTTTAAATATTTGATTGTAATTTGAAAATGAGGGTATGTGTAACTTTATAGTAGAAATGAAAGATTATATTAAACCAAAAGGTATAAAGTTAAGCAATGACCTGAATGGGGAGACAATAATGGCGGATAAATTGCAACGTGAGTTAAGTAATAGACATATTCAATTGATAGCTATTGGTGGTGCAATTGGAACAGGTTTATTTTTAGGAGCAGGTGAATCGATTCATTTGGCTGGCCCTTCGATTTTACTTACATATATTATAGTAGGTTTTGTATTATTTATGTTTATGCGAGCAATGGGGGAAATGTTATTATCTAATCTTGGTTTTAAATCATTCGCAGATATAGCTCATAAACATATAGGTCCACTGGCAGGTTTTATCGTAGGTTGGACATATTGGTTAACATGGATTATTTCTGGTATGGCTGAAATTACAGCTGTAGCGAAATACGTAGATTATTGGTACCCAGCTATGCCGAACTGGTTAACGGCATTATTTACATTACTAGTTCTCATGTCTTTAAATTTATTCAGCGCTAAATTATTTGGGGAATTAGAATTTTGGTTTGCAATTATTAAAGTTTTAACGATTTTAGCATTAATCATAGTAGGTATTGTTATGGTCATTTTTGCGATGAAAACACCATACGGAATAGCTAGTGTATCTAACATTTGGAGTCATGGTGGTATATTCCCACATGGTGCTTCAGGATTTTTCATGTCCTTCCAAATGGCAATCTTTTCATTTATTGGTATTGAATTAATAGGCATCACAGCAGGTGAAACTAAGAATCCTCATAAAACAATTCCACAAGCGATTAATAATGTACCATATCGAATTTTGATATTTTAAATTGGATCATTAGCAGTCATTATGGCGGCGGTGCCATGGAATCAATTAAATCCTTCAGATAGTCCGTATGTTAAATTATTTGGATTAATTGGTATTCCATTTGCAGCTGGACTTATCAACTTTGTAGTATTAACTGCAGCAGCGTCAGCTTGTAATAGCGGTGTGTTTGCCAATAGTAGAACAATGTTTGGATTATCTCAACGTAAACAAGCACCGCCTATTCTTGGTAAAACAAATCGCAACGGCGTTCCATATTACGCGATATTAGTGACATGCGCACTATTAAGTATTTCTGTCATACTGAATGCTATTTTTAAAGATGCAACTGAAGTGTTTGTATATATTACGACAGTATCAACGGTTTTAAATATAGTGATTTGGTCCATCATCATGATTGCGTATTTAGGATATTTAAAACATAATCCCGAACTTCATAAAGCAAGTCAATATAAAATGCCAGGTGGTAAATGGATGGCATATGCTATTGTACTATTCTTTATATTTATCTTTGTGGTATTACTGATTAATCAAAGTACGAGACTTGCTGTAATCATTGCACCATTCTGGATGGGAATCTTAGGATTGATGTATTTAAAATATAAAAAAGAATCTAGAAAAGCAGAGATTCCAGACAAATAAATCAATACGCGGTTGAGACATAAAGTTTTTAAGCTCTGGGAAACCGAATAACGGGCTCCCAAAACAAGATTATCTGCTGGGACCCAACATAGAGAATTTCAAACAGAAACTCTACAAGCAATGCAAGTTGGGCTAGGGCCCCAACATAGAGAATTTCAAAAGGCGAGAGTAAATCTGAGTTGTTTTTGATACGGGTTTAAAACCCAAGAGCACGCACAATCTACGCCTCTTTATAACTATAAAAAATAGCTATGAAAAATCTAACGTCATAGATTTCTTCATAGCTAATTTTAGTATGTTTTAGTTAAATAGGTTAAAAAGCAGTCGTATTAAAAGAAAATTTGTAAAATTAATGACTTTACAAATATATTTATCTGAAAATTCTAATAATGTGATATACTATTCTTCATAGTCTTAATTGGCCCGACTTTACACAACAAATGATTGCATCAACGAATTACCAACACACCTTAGATTTCATCATGTGTATAGTTAGTTCAATTAAGGCTATTTATTTATGTTTGATTTATCGTATTTTAGATATTGGAGGCGCTAGAAATGACAACATTGAGTAAAATTGGACCGAAAGAATTTATTTTTAGAGTGCTATCTGGTGTAGCGGTTGGTATTGTCGCAGGATTAGTACCCAATGCGATATTAGGAGAGATATTTAAGTATTTAATGCAGTTTCACCCTATTTTTAAAACATTACTAGGTGTTGTTCAAGCAATTCAATTTACGGTGCCAGCACTAGTTGGTGCATTAATAGCATTGAAATTTAATCTGACACCTTTAGCGATGGCAGTTGTTGCAAGTGCATCGTATGTTGGTAGTGGTGCTGCACAATTTAAGAATGGCACATGGATTATAGCTGGAATTGGGGATTTAATTAATACAATGATCACTGCATCGATTGCAGTATTATTGATTTTATTAATAGAACATCGTGTAGGGAGTATGGCTTTAATCGTATATCCAACTATTGTAGGTGGTATCTCGGCGACTATAGGTGTGTTGATACTGCCTTACGTACATATGATTACTACTGGTATAGGTAATATGATCAATAGTTTTACAGAGTTACAACCTGTTTTAATGAGTATGCTTATTTCAATGGTATTTAGTTTTATTATCATATCGCCGTTATCGACTGTTGCCATTGCGATTGCAATTGGCATTTCAGGTATTGCAGCAGGTTCAGCTTCAATCGGTATTGCTGCTACAGAAGCAGTACTGTTAATTGGTACGAGCCAAGTTAATAGAGCAGGTGTACCAATATCAATCTTCTTTGGTGGAGTCAAAATGATGATGCCTAATATGGTTCGCTATCCTATTATTATGTTGCCTATATTGATTACAGCTGCAGTTTCAGGGATTGCATCCGGCATTGTCGGTATCGCAGGTACAAAAGAATCTGCAGGATTTGGTTTTATAGGAATGGTAGGACCAATTAATGCATTTAAATTTATGGGTATTGACTCAGCTTGGTTGAGCTTATTATTGATTATCGTTGCTTTCTTTATTGTACCTTTCTTCGTTGCATGGATTTTAGATATACTTTTAAGAAAGGTCTTCAAAATATATACAAATGACATTTTTAAATTTTTAGCGTAAAGCTAAATAGAATATAGACATCTTACATATAAGTGAGGTGTCTATATTTTATTATGCTATACTTTATTAAAATCGCTATCTATAAAGGGTGGGTAAGATGAATAAAAAGATAGAACAATTAAAATTAAAAGCGGCAAGTTTAACACGACAAACACATGATTTAGGTATACCGGTCATGATCGTATTTGAAGGTGTACCTGCCTCAGGGAAGACGCGCTTGTCCAATGAATTATTACTTACGTTTGATGCGAAATACACACAATTTATATCAACAAAAACACCGGATGATGAAGACTTAAGATATCAATTTTTACAAAAATATTGGAATACACTGCCTCAAAAGGGAAATATCAATATTTATTTTAGAAGCTGGTATTCTCATTTTTTGGATTATAAACAAAATAATATTAAGCAAGATTATTACAAAAATGATGATAAACTCGTGAATCAAATCAAACATTTTGAAGAGATGCTTCAAAATGATAGTTATGAGCTAATTAAATTCTATATTGAAGTTAGTGAAGAAAAACGACAAGAGCATATTCAACAAACCAAAGATAATCCATTAATGAGTTGGAAAGTACAAGAGTATGAACAAATCATACCTAAAGATATCTATTTGAAAGAAATGAGAAAGTTCACGCATTCTGATAAGCAATGGGAAGTTATAGACTATACACAACGAGAAGTTGCATTTGAAAAGATGTATAAACATATTATAGAAAGATTAGAACAAGCTATCCAAAAAGCAAATCAATCAAAAGGTAATAAAGACGGGGCATTTACTAAAGATTTTTCAACTACTAAATTTGATGTAACATTAGATGAAGTATCTAAAAAAGAATATAAAGAATTGATAGAACCTTTACAAAAACGTATGCGAGAAATTCAATTTGCATTATATGAACGAAAAATTCCGCTTATCTTAACATTTGAAGGCATGGATGCAGCTGGTAAAGGTGGTAATATCAAACGTATTCGTGAGAAATTAGATCCAACCGGCTATGAAGTGAATGGTATAAGTGCGCCGACAGACGTTGAATTGGCGCATCACTACCTTTGGCGCTTTGCGAAAGAAATGCCTAAGAGCGGTCACATTGAAATATTTGATCGTAGTTGGTATGGCAGAGTGTTAGTAGAAAGAGTAGAAGGATTTGCAAATAAAGATGAGTGGCAACGTGCTTATGAGGAAATCAATCATTTTGAAAAAATGTGGACAGATGAAGGAGCAATTTTATTAAAATTCTTCTTATGTTTAGACAAAGAAGAACAACTTAAACGATTTAAAGATAGAGAACAAGATGTAAATAAGCAATGGAAAATCACAGATGAAGACTGGCGCAATCGTGAAAAGTGGGACTTATACTTAGAAGCAAGTCACGATATGATAGATAAAACAGATACAATACATGCGCCTTGGCTTATAGTTCCAGCCGATCATAAAAAGACAGCAAGGATTGAAGTTTTAAAATATATCATTAGACAGTGTGAGAAGGTATTATGGGGTGTTAAAGATTATTAGTATCTTGAATATATCTTAAATAGTAAAAATTAAAGGTGGTTATATATCAAATTAATGTCAAAAATTTGAATATATCCACCTTTTTACGTGAACTTAGATCTTTTTAAAATTTTTAGAACTATTACAATTATGTAACTACATTGCAATCTGTAATATTACGATGGATGTAAAAGTTGAGCAAAACTTAAAGAAATTCAATGTAATATAAGGGTTTATAATGAAAAATTAAACCAAATCATACAAAAATTAATGTTACAAGGACGTCAGTAATATTTCAAAGTTACAAAACTTGATTTTGTTTGTAATGTTTTGTAAGGAACGTGTAATATACAAAGCGGATTTTTGTGGTATAGTGAATACCGTCGAAAGTTAAACAAAAACATTTTCAATATTGCACAACGAAATTTAATACTTTAAAACATATAAAAAACAAAAAACTTTTTGGAGGATTTTTCAATTATGAAGAAGACATTTATCGCATCAACTTTAGCATTAACATTAGGCGCAGCAGGTTACGCAGTATCAGGACACGAAGCACACGCTTCAGAAACTACTAACGTAGATCAAGCACACTTAGTAGACTTAGCTCATAACCACCCAGAACAATTAAACGCTGCTCCAATTCAAGAAGGCGCTTATGACATTCACTTTGTAAGTGGTGGATACGAATACAACTTCACATCAGATGGTTCAAACTTCTCTTGGAACTATCAAGAAGTTGGTTCAACTTCAGCTCAAACATCAAACACTGCTGTTCAATCAGCTGACTACACAACTTCTTACAATCAAGAAGCTGGTACTCAATCAGTAAGCTCTAACCAACAATCAAGCAATACTAATGTAGAAGCTGTTTCAGCTCCAACTACATCAAACAATGGTTCAAGCCATAACTACAGCACTAAAACAACTTCATACTCAGCACCATCAACTTCAAGTGCTTCAACTTCAAGCGCTTCAACTGGTGGATCAACTAAAGCTCAATTCTTAGCTAATGGTGGTACTGAAGAAGCATGGAACGCTATCGTTATGCCTGAATCAGGTGGTAACCCTAACGCAGTAAACCCAGCAGGTTACAGAGGTTTAGGACAAACTATGGAATCATGGGGAACTGGTTCAGTAGCTAGCCAAACTAAAGGTATGCTTAACTATGCTAACAGCCGTTACGGTTCATTAAGCAATGCAATTGCTTTCCGTAATAGCCACGGTTGGTGGTAGGATTTAATTTATAACTGGAAAGCCCTTCGAGTTATAAATGATTGAGAGGATGACAATGTCATCCTCTTTTTTTTATGCATAAAAATGAGCGATTAGAATATTTTTATATTTCGTATAAGGTGTTTGATTACCATTAAATACGGGAATTTAAGAAAAACTATATATAGCATATCATTCAGTTTTTAATCAATTGAATTGGGTGACGAAACATTGAATTCAAATGATATAGATATAAGCTAAGTACGGTAGAAAGTTCTATATATTCATTACATAAATATCATTCTATTCGTATAGAATGGATATTAACGTATAATAGGTGAAGTGTAACAGGAGGTCAATGAATGACAACGGTCAATGAGAGTTATAAATATTGTCATCAAATAATGAAAAAGTATTCTAAAAGTTTTTCTTATGCGTTTGACTTATTACCAGAAAGTGAGAGGCGTGCTGTTTGGGCAGTTTACGCGGTTTGTAGAATTATAGATGATAGTATTGATGAAGAACAAAATCCTCAAAAATTACAAGCTATCAAAGAAGATATTCAACTGATTCAGTCGCAACAAGTTGATTCAACGGATCAATTCAAGAGTAATCAACGTATTATGTTAGCTTTTTACGATACATCTCAAAATTACAAAATGGAGTATCAATCTTTCTATAATTTAATAGAATCTGTATTTGAAGATGAACATTTTGAAATGTTCGTCCAAGACGAGGATTTAATGAGATATTGTTATGGTGTAGCTGGGACAGTTGGAGAAGTACTATCACCTATTTTGACTGAACAGCCAAGTGATGAAACATATGAAGTGGCACGAGAATTAGGAGAAGCATTGCAATTAACTAATATCTTACGTGATGTAGGCGAAGACTTTGAAAAAGGTCGTATTTATTTTAGTCGAGAGATGTTAAAACAATATGATGTAAATATTGAAGATGTTTATCAACATCAACCAACTGATAATTATATTAATTTATGGGAACATTATGCTCAAATTGCAGAAAAGGATTATCAATTTGCATTAGATCATTTACATGTTTTTAAGACAGAAGCAAGATTAATTATCGAATTAGCGGCACGTATATATAAGGGTATTATAGATGAAGTTCGTGAACATGGTTATCCTTTACATCGAAGAGCATATGTCTCAAGGTTAGATAAGTTAAACATATACAGACAAGTTAAAGCTAAATATAATAAATAGGTGGAATGTCAATTGAATATTGCTGTAATAGGTGCGGGTGTGACAGGTTTAGCTTCTGCAGCTAGACTTGCTGCCCATGGTCACCAAGTAACATTATATGAAAAGAACGAACAGATTGGTGGACGTATGAACCAATTTACGAAAGATGGCTTTACATTTGATATGGGACCTACAATAGTCATGGTGCCTGAAGTTTATAAAGCTGTGTTTGAAGAGTGTGGAGAACGTTTTGAAGATTATGTAGATATGGAACAATTACCATATATCTATGATATCTATTTTGATAAAGATGATAAAGTGAGAGTGCCTACCGATTTAGCTGAGTTACACGACACTTTAGAACAAATTGAACCTGGAACGACACATGGATTTATGAAATTTTTAGCAGATGTATATGGAAGATATGAGATTGCTAGAAAATATTTTTTAGAACGAACATATAGGAAACCATCAGACTTTTATAATTTAACATCACTGATTCAAGGTTATAAATTAAAAACGCTAAATCATGCGGATAACTTAATTGGTCAATATGTCCAAAATGAAAAAGTTCAAAAAATGTTAGCATTTCAAATGTTATATATAGGTATCGATCCTAAACAAGGCCCTTCATTATACTCGATTATTCCAATGATTGAAATGATGTTTGGTGTTCATTTTATTAAAGGTGGTATGTATGGCATGGCGAAAGGTTTAGAACAACTTAACCTTAAGCTAGGTGTGGATATACAATGTAATGCTAATATAGATGAAATTATTATTGATCCTAAGTATAAGAAAGCAGATGGCGTAAGAGTGAATGGCCTCGTTAAACGATTTGATAAGGTACTTTGTACGGCAGACTTTCCATATGCTGCGCAACAATTAATGCCACAACATGCGCCCGTTAAAAAATATCCTCCTCAAAAAATAGATCAATTAGATTATTCATGTTCAGCTTTTTTAATGTATATAGGCATTGATAAAGATATTACGGAAGATGTATTGTTGCATAATGTCTTATTTTCAAATCATTTCAGACAAAATATAGATGAAATATTTAATGGGGATATTTCCGAAGATCCATCGTTGTATTTATATGTACCTAAAGTAGGAGATGCCACATTAGCACCTGAGGGACAGACAGGATTATATGTTTTAATGCCAACACCAGAGCTTAAAACAGGACCTCTAGAATGGGAAAATCCAGAGTTTATTGATAGTGTTAAGCAACATATTTATCGTAAATTAGCTACTATACCTGCACTTGAACATGTTCGAGATCATGTTATTTCCGAAACGATTTTTACACCTAAAGATTTTGAACAAACGTTTAATGCTAAATTTGGTACAGCATTTGGGTTAATGCCCACGCTAGCACAAAGTAATTATTATAGACCTCCGAACGTATCTAGAGATTATAAAGATTTATACTTTGCTGGTGCGAGTACACATCCAGGTGCCGGTGTACCTATTGTTTTAACAAGTGCTAAAATCACAGTTGATGAAATCATCAAAGATATTAACAATCATATATAATTCATTAGTTTAGAGCGTGAGATAGAATTGCTATGACCTTCATATCAATACGATTTCTCACGCTCTATTTATATTGGATACTAAACACTAAGAATAAAAATCAGAATATTGTTAATATTGACAACATTAATCTGCTTGATAGAATGATAGTATCTAAACATGGCGTAGAAAATTGGAGATTAAGGAGGCATGAGACGTGAAAATGTCAGAGAGATTGGCGGCAATTCCTGAAAGTTATTTTGGCAAAACTATGGGAAGAAAAATAGAATATGGGCCTCTTCCTTTAATTAATATGGCTGTTGGTATTCCGGATGGTGAAACACCACAAGGTATTATTAATCATTTTGCGAAAAGATTGAACGTACCTGAGAATCAAAAATATGGTGCTTTTCATGGTAAGTCATCATTTAAACAAGCCATCGTCGATTTTTATCAGAGACATTATGATGTTGAATTAGATGCAGAAGAGGAAGTTTGTATATTATACGGTACGAAAAATGGACTTGTTGCACTGCCAACGTGTCTCGTTAATCCTGGGGAAACCGTGCTATTACCGGATCCAGGTTATACAGATTATTTAGCGGGGGTCATGCTTGCGGATGCGCACCCTGTCCCATTAAATTTAGAACCACCGCATTATCTCCCAGATTGGGATAAAGTAGATAAAAATACATTAAATAATACAAAGCTAATTTATTTAACATATCCAAATAATCCAACAGGCTCTACTGCTACGAAAGCAGTGTTTGATGAAGCGATTCAAAGATTTAAAGATACCAATACTAAAATTATTCATGATTTCGCTTATAGTGCATTCGGTTTTGATGCTAAAAATCCAAGTATTTTATCATCTGACAATGGTAAAGATGTAGCTGTTGAGATATTCTCATTATCAAAGGGATACAATATGTCAGGATTTAGGGTGGGCTTTGCAGTAGGAAATCGTGACATGATTCAGGCCTTGAAAAAGTATCAAACACATACGAATGCAGGTATGTTTGGTGCCTTACAAGACGCAGCATCCTATGCGTTAAATCATTATGACGAATTTTTAGAACAACAAAATGATACATTCAAGCGAAGACGAGATATGTTTGAGCGTAAATTAAGTGAAGCACGGGTGCCATTTGTACATTCTAAAGGTGGTATTTATTGTTGGTTAAAGACACCACCTGGATATGAGAGTGAATCATTTGAACAGTTCTTATTAAAAGAATATTCCATTTTAGTGGCACCTGGTATCCCGTTTGGTGAAAATGGTAGAAATTATGTAAGGCTATCTTTGGCACTATCAGACGAACAACTTGAAACAGCAGCAGAACGATTAGCAACTTTAGCAAATTTATATGAAAAATAGTGCATAGGGGATGACGTTATTATGACTAAAATTAAAATAATGAGTGTGCGTGACGAGGATATTGTATATATTGAATCATGGGCTAAGGAAAATAATGTGGAATATGAGTTAACTAAGTCACCGTTAACAGAAGATAATGTCGATGAGGTTAAAGGATTTGATGGTTTATCATTATCACAACAACTACCCATTTCAGAAGCGGTGTTTGCTCAATTAAAATCATTCGGTATTAAACAAATCGCACAAAGAAGTGCGGGATTTGATACATACGATTTAGAGTTAGCTTCAAAATATGACATTATCGTCTCTAATGTGCCTTCGTACTCACCAAGTTCAATTGCAGAATTCGCAGTAACACAAGCGATTAATGTTGTCAGACATTTCAACGCTATTCAAACTAAAATGAAATTACACGATTTTAGATGGGAACCATCGATACTGTCACAATCAATCAGCGATTTGAAAGTAGCAGTCATAGGTACTGGAAGAATAGGAAGTATTGTAGCTAAAATTTTTGCTAATGGTTATGGATGCGAGGTAGTCGCATACGATCCATTTCCTGATGCGCATATTAAAGATATAGTGTCATATCAAACCACTTTACAAGACGCAATTGAAGGTGCGGATATTGTCACTTTGCATGTCCCAGCAACTAAATATAATCATCATTTATTTGATCAATATACATTTAATCATTTTAAAAAAGGTTCAGTATTTGTCAATTGTGCGCGAGGCGCTTTAGTCGATACACATGCGTTACTATCATGTATAGATAGCGGGCAAATTAAAGGTGCAGCTCTGGACACTTATGAATTTGAACGTGGTTTATTCCCTAGTGATCAACGAGATAAAAAGATGAATGATACGTTACTTCAACAATTGATTGATAGAGAAGATATCATCATAACACCACATATTGCATTTTATACAGAAGCAGCAGTGAAAAATTTAATCGTTGATGCGTTAGATGCAACAATGGAGGTTATTCAAACAGGAACTACGCATTTGCGAGTAAATTAAAAAAGCGGGAGCGATACCCATTAAGGTCGCTCCCGTTTTAATCTTTATTTAACATCATAGCCTTGATCTTCAATAGCATCTTTCATGTCAGAAAGTTGAACTTTATCTTCGTTATAATCCACACGTACTTGTCCTTTGTCTAAATCAACTTCTGCAGCTGAAACACCGTTAATTTTAGCTAAAGCAGATTCAACAGCATTTTTACAATGATCACAGCTCATGCCTTCTACATTAATTATTTCTTGTCCCATTTTAATTCACCTCATTTTATTAAATGTATTATCTTCATTTTATAACTAAGTTGTATAACTTAAAAGTAATTGGCACAACTTAATTTGGATTGTTTTATTTAATGATTCGTTTCAATCTTAATGCATTGGTTACAACACTAACAGAACTTAATGCCATCGCAGCACCTGCAATCCATGGTGCAAGTAGACCTAAAGCAGCGATAGGGATACCTGCGATGTTATAGCCGAATGCCCAAATGAGATTTTGACGGATATTGCGCATTGTTAGTTGGCTGATATTGATTGTTTGAGATAGCAATGATAAATCGCCACCTAATATTGTAATATCGGCTGCTTCAATCGCCACTTCGGTACCAGTACCCATGGCAATACCAATATCTGCAGTAACAAGTGCAGGGGCATCGTTAACACCATCACCCACCATAGCTACTTGTCGACCTTCTTTTTGTAGACGAGTGATATTGTCGGACTTTTCGTCTGGCAGTACATTGGCAATGACATGATCAATACCGACCTGTTGTGCTATCGCTCGGGCGGTATTGTTATTATCACCGGTCAACATAACGACATCAATATTCATATTGTGTAGTTTTTGTATTGATTCAATAGCATTATCTTTAATAGTGTCTGCCACAGCAATCATACCTTGATATATACCATCGATGGCAATCAACATGACTGTTTTACCATCGAGTTCCCACTGTGTCATTTTTTCATCTATATGGGAATTCAAATTGATTTGATGTTTTGTCATTAATTGACGATTACCAACTAAAATCATTGAATGGTCAATCGTTGCGGATATACCATGGCCTGGCATAGCGTTAAATTCATTCGTATCCACTAATTCAAGATTTTTTTCTTTAGCATAGTCTACAATGGCTTTAGCCAATGGATGTTCGGAAGCATACTCTGCACTAGCGAGTAATTGTAGTGTACGTGTTTCACCATCAAAATCAGTAACTACAGGCTTTCCATTAGTAATAGTACCCGTTTTATCCAAAACAATAGTATCAATGTGTTGTGTTTGTTCAACGTATTGACCGCCCTTAAATAAAATACCTTTTTCAGCAGCACGTCCTGTTCCCACCATGATAGATGTTGGTGTAGCTAAGCCTAATGAACATGGACAAGCGATAACAAGTACTGAAATAGCAGCCATAAGTGCAGGTTCGAATTCTCCAACATGGACGACAGTAATCCATACAATAAACGTAAGTAATGCAATACCAACAACGGTTGGTACAAAATAACCAGATATTCGGTCAGCTAATCGTTGAATAGGCGCTTTGGAACCTTGTGCTTGTTCGACGACCTTAATGATATTAGCAAGTGCTGTATCATTACCAACTTGTGTCGCTTCCATAATGATTGAGCCATTTTGATTAATCGTTGCACCAATAACTTTGTCATCCACATTTTTATCTACTGGGATAGATTCCCCGGTTAACATAGATTCGTCTATAGACGTTATACCTTTAATAATGACACCATCAACTGGGATTTTTTCACCATTTTTAATAATAATATGATCGCCTACTTGAACATCTTTAATGGGAACCATCTTTTCTATACCATCTTTAACAATACGCGCTTCCTTAGCTTGTAAACTTAATAATTCACCTAGGGCATTGGTCGTTTGTGTCTTAGCTTTTGCTTCTAAATATTTACCAAATAAAATAAGCGTAATTAAAACAGCACTCGTTTCAAAATAAAGATGTGGCATATGCGTTGAATGATTGAGCCACTTAAACATTTCATAGATGCTATAAAAATAAGCTGCGCTTGTACCTAAAGCGACTAATACATCCATGTTTGCAGAACCATTTTTTAGATTTTTATAAGCGCCTTTATAAAATTGCCAACCAATTATAAATTGTACTGGTGTAGCCAATATGAATTGGAACCAGGGATTCATCAATATAGACGGTAAAGATAAATGGAATAAATGAACCAACATCGTCATCAGTAGTGGTACTGATAATACGATAGAAAAGATTAATTTATGGAACTGTTTCTTCAATTGTTTATCTTTATTTGAATATTGTTGTTGTCCTTCTTTGACTTCAGCGTCATAACCCAAATTCTGGATTTTAGAAATAAAATCATCACTATTAACAACACCACGATAATATGTCACAGTTGCTTGTTCTGTAGTCAAGTTAACCGTCGCTTGAACGACACCGTCCATTTTATTAAGGACTTTCTCTATACGATTTGAACATGCTGCACATGTCATACCAGAAATAGTTAATTCAACACTGCCTTTTACTACATCGTATCCCAAATGCTGGATTTCATTGACATAGTCACTAGTACGATATTGTCCTTTAAAATCCTCAATAGTGGCTTGCTCAGTTGTAACGTTAACTTGAGCTTTAACATCATCCAGTTTGTTTAATTTCTTTTCAATTCTATTGGAACACGCAGCGCATGTCATGCCTGTGATGTCTAAAGTTGTTCTTTTGTTTTTGTCCATGCGAAAGCCTCCGTTTCTATTCACTTTTAATATACCCCCTATAGGTATTTAAGTCAATCGTATGAACTGAGGTATTGTCAGTAAATAGGTAAGAAAAACAAAAAAGTACAATTCGACCATGCGTAAGACATGAGAATTGTACTTTAATCATCTATATTAACAGCTGTTTCGCTGGTGTTGTCATTTATATGAGTCATTGGCTTTTTAAGTAGCTAGAAGAAATCTGATGGAGAAAATTGTTTAAGATTAATATCTTTAACTTGGTTAATATCATAATTGGAAATGTTCTCTAAAAGTTGTCCGTTTTTCATTTGTTGATAGTATTGGTCGGCTTCATTAATGACATCATGTGTTTGAACTGTTTTAACCACACCTAAGAGGATTAGGACTGCAATAACAGCTTTTAATATCCGTTTCATTATTATCGGCTCCTTTTTGTATTGATACTATTAATTATAGAAAATAAAGTGTGTAAATACATGGGGCTATGGTATTGATATCATCTCGTACCTTGGTATGATGATTAAAAATATGCATAGTGAAAGTATTTAAATCGTTTTGAAAGAAGCTTTATAGGGAAGTTGAATATTGGTAAGGAAAGGGGACATTTTATGAATTTATTAGAATTTCATCAACAAATTAAAGGTTATACGCAAAGTAAGCAACCAGGTATTGAAGCGGATATGACACCTAAACCAGTAGCTGAGTTGAACGCATATCAAGCTGCAGGAAAATTAAAAGGCAAAGTAGCACTCATAACTGGTGGTGATTCAGGCATTGGACGTGCAGTTGCGATATTATTTGCTAAAGAAGGTGCTAATGTAGCCATTGGTTACTATAATGAGCATCAAGACGCTGAAGATACAGTTCGTCGTTTAGAAGAGTTAGGTGTTAAGGCTAAAGCGTATACACATGATTTAAAAGACGAGACACAATCGCAACAACTTGTGAAAGATGTTGTTGATGATTTTGGTGGTCTTAATATTCTAGTTAATAATAGTGGCGTGCAATTTCCTCGTGATCATTTTGAAGATATTACACCAGAACAAGTTAAAGAGACATTCCAGACAAATATATTCGGAATGATATTCTTATCTCAAGCAGCAGTACCGTATTTAAATAATGGAGATTCAATTATCAATACGACAAGTGTGACCGCATATAGAGGGTCAGGTCACTTGATTGATTATTCAGCGACAAAAGGTGCTATCGTATCATTTACACGTTCATTAGCTACGACATTAATGGAGAAAAATATTCGTGTGAATGCAGTAGCACCAGGCCCCATTTATACACCGTTGATTCCCGCAACATTTGATGAAGAGAAAGTTGAAAATCAAGGTGGTGGCACACCAATGGGCCGTCGTGGTCAACCAGCTGAACTAGCACCATCATATGTATTTTTAGCAACACCTGCAGATAGCTCATATATCACTGGACAAGTAATTCATGTTAATGGTGGAGACTTCATGACCACTTAAAAAATAGTTAAATGAAATAAAAGATAGGATGACGTAATAAATGACAGAAAAAGAAAAAATGCTAGCACATCAATGGTATGATGCGAATTTCGATTCGGAATTAATCAATGATAGGAAAAAAGCTAAAGATTTATGCTTTGATTATAATCATACAAAACCGAGTCATGAAGACAAAAGAAATGAAATATTAAAGTCATTGTTCCAAACGAATACTGAAAATATAGATATTGCGATTCCATTCGATACTGATTACGGATGGAATGTGACTTTTGGTGAAAACGTATTTCTTAATACAAATTGTTATTTAATGGATGGTGGCGGTATTACATTTGGAGATAATGTATTTGTGGGCCCCAATTGTGGTTTTTATACAGCGACACATCCATTGAAATATGAAGATAGAAATAAAGGATTAGAATTAGCTGAACCTATTTGCGTCGGAAGTAATACGTGGTTTGGTGGTAATGTAGTAGTATTACCTGGTGTTACTATCGGCGAAGGCAGTGTGATAGGTGCAGGTAGTGTTGTAACAAAAGATATTCCTCCCAATAGTTTAGCAGTAGGAAATCCATGTAAAGTCATACGTCAAATTGATAATTAATCATATAGTTGTCCATAAGAAGTAAATGTGATTCAATACGTTTGCTTCTTATGGCCTTTTTTTACCGAAATTAGGTTGCCGACTTAACTGTCAGAATCAAAAAAATTTAAAGATTGATTAATCTGTATATCAAATTTTTGAAATATTAAGATTTTTAAATGAAAGCGATTGCAAAAGTGTAACAGTACATAGTAGAATGTAAGAAAGGTTGAGATAAAATGACACTGTAAGACAGTAACATCAAAAGGCATTTATCTAGACCTCAATTTAATTAAACAAAGGGTTTGAAGAACTCACTTTAATATTTCATAGGGGGTACGCAATAATGGTAGTAGATTTTAAAAATGAACCAGGTATTGATTTTACGGTTCAAGAGAATGTAGATAAATTTAAAGAGACTTTAAAAAAGGTTGAAGGACAACTTGGTCAAGATATTCCATTAGTGATTGATGGTAAAAAAATTAGTAAAAAAGATCAATTTGAATCAATCAACCCAGCCAAAACATCTCAAACTATTGCTAAAGTCTCAAAAGCAACAAAAGAAGATGTAGAAAAAGCATTTCAATCTGCTAACGAAGCATACCAAACATGGAAAAAATGGTCTCATAAAGATCGTGCTGAATTAATGTTACGTGTTGCTGCAATTATTCGTCGTCGTAAAGAAGAAATTTCTGCAGTAATGGTTTACGAAGCGGGTAAACCTTGGGATGAAGCAGTAGGCGATGCAGCTGAAGGTATTGACTTTATTGAATACTATGCACGTTCAATGATGGATTTAGCTGATGGTAAACCAGTATTAGATAGAGAAGGAGAGCATAACAAATACTTCTATAAATCAATTGGTACAGGTGTTACGATTCCACCTTGGAACTTCCCATTCGCTATTATGGCTGGTACAACACTAGCGCCAGTAGTGGCAGGGAATACAGTATTATTAAAACCAGCAGAAGATACACCATTAACAGCATATAAATTAATGGAAATTTTAGAAGAAGCGGGATTACCTAAAGGTGTAGTTAACTTTGTACCGGGCGATCCAAAAGAAATTGGTGACTACTTAGTTGATCATAAAGATACGCATTTTGTTACATTCACTGGATCAAGAGCCACAGGTACACGTATCTATGAAAGAAGTGCAGTAGTGCAAGAAGGACAAACATTCTTAAAACGTGTTATTGCTGAAATGGGTGGTAAAGATGCGATTGTTGTCGATGAAAATATCGATACGGATTTAGCAGCTGAAGCCATTGTTACCTCAGCATTTGGTTTCTCAGGACAAAAATGTTCAGCTTGTTCTAGAGCCATTGTTCATAAAGATGTGTACGATGAAGTTTTAGAAAAAGCAGTTAAATTAACGAAAGCATTATCATTAGGTGATACAACTGGCAACACGTTCATGGGGCCAGTGATTAACCAAAAACAATTTGATAAAATTAAAAATTACATTGAAATTGGTAAAGAAGAAGGTAAATTAGAACAAGGTGGCGGTACTGATGATTCTACTGGATACTTCATTGAACCTACCATTTTCTCTGGATTAAAATCTTCAGATCGTATCATGCAAGAAGAAATCTTCGGACCAGTAGTTGGATTTGTTAAAGTGAAAGACTTTGATGAAGCTATTGATGTTGCAAATGATACTGAATATGGTTTAACAGGTGCAGTGATTACAAATAACCGTGAACATTGGATTAAAGCTGTTAATGAATACGATGTTGGTAACTTATATTTAAATCGTGGTTGTACAGCTGCAGTCGTTGGTTATCACCCATTTGGTGGATTCAAAATGTCAGGTACGGATGCCAAAACAGGTAGCCCAGATTACTTATTAAACTTCTTAGAACAAAAAGTTGTTTCTGAAATGTTCTAATTCATATAGTAATTAAAAGACAAGAAACGTTGTTTAAGTCGCATTATGACTTAAACAACGTTTTTGTGTTTCATAAGAATCTGGTGAGAAATTAAGTTGTCATAAATTGTTAATAATATAGGATTAAATGTTATTGAATATCGAAGGATAAAAGTATACGCTTACCTTAATTAATAATGATTATCAATGTTATTTGGGAAGCGTGAGGTAAATGTTAAATATTAAATCAGCACTAAAAAATAAAAAATATAAGATTAAACAAATTGATATCAATAATAAGGACATGATCTATAGATTGAATGCATTTGGAATACGAGTAGGTTCAGATATTAAAGTGAAACAGCGTTGTATGTTCAATGGGCCATGTGTGATTGAGATTAGTGGACAACAAGTGAGCATTAGACATTGCGATGCTTGTCAGATAGCTTTGGAGGAATAGATCATGAGTCAAAGTTATTGTATTTTAGGTAATCCCAATGTCGGTAAGACATCCCTCTTTAATAATTTAACAGGATCTTATGAATATGTCGGTAACTGGAGCGGTGTCACTGTTGAAAAGAAAGTTGGAAAATTAAAGCAAGAATTAGGAAACCTCGTAGATTTACCAGGGACGTATGATTTATCTCCAATATCTAAAGACGAAACAGTTGTGACAAAGTATTTATTGCAAAATGATTATACAGGCATGATTAATATTGTTGATGCGAGTCAACTTAAGCGAAATTTGCAGCTAACAATTCAATTATTAGAACTGAATGTGCCAATGATGATTGGTTTAAATATGATTGATGTATCTGCAAAACGAGGTATTATGATTGATCATGATAAACTGATGCATCGTTTAAGAGTACCAGTATTGCCAGTTATTGCACGTAATGGTAAGGGTACAGCGCATATGCTTGAAGAGTTACAATATTTAGATCAAGCTCAAGTGCCACACTTCAAATTAAACTATGGAACAGAAATAGAAAAAGCTATCAAAGATATTTGTGTATGTTTAAAAGACGGTACTCATTATACGTCGCAGCAAATGCGTTTTATCGCAATTCAATATTTGTTAGATAATGCGCAAATTTGTCGAACGTTAAATCAGACATTGATTCAACAATTAGAACCAATTAAATCAGCACTTTCACAACAAATCACATTATCTATCCGTGATGATATAGAACAAAAACGTAATCAATATATAGAACAAATACTAACAGACGTCGTGACATATCCAGATGAAGAAAAGCAATTCTTTTCATCAAAATTAGACAAAATACTAATTAATAAATATATAGGCATGCCTATTTTCCTGGGTATTATGTGGTTAATATTCCAAATTACTTTTACCTGGATTGGTACACCATTATCTGATCAATTAGATGATTTTATTGGAGGCACCTTAACCGATTGGGTTAAAGCGGGCATGCATCAAATAGGCGTCGTACCATTTTTACAAGATTTAATTACAGATGGAATCATTGCAGGTGTAGGCTCAGTACTTGTATTTGTACCACAAATTATCGTATTGTTCTTCTTTATTTCATTGCTTGAAGATTCAGGGTATATGGCTAGAATCGCCGTATTAATGGATAAATTAATGGAACATTTTGGCTTAAGTGGAAAAGCATTTATACCGATGATCATTGGTTTTGGATGTAATGTGCCAAGTATTATGGCTGCACGTAGCATTGAAAATGAGAAAGAAAGATTATCGACAATTTTAATTGCGCCATTTATGTCATGTTCAGCAAGACTACCCGTCTATGCTTTATTTGTAGGTGTCTTCTTTAAAGAACATCAATCTTTAGTGGTACTCAGTCTATATGTGTTAGGTATTGTCATTGCTCTTATTGCAAGTACTATTTTAACTAAGACTGTGCTTAAAAATAAACATTCATTATTTATCATAGAGTTACCTACGTATCGAATTCCATCAATCAAAACATTATGGAGAAGCACATGGGAAAAGGCAAAAGGCTTTGTTAAAAAAGCAGGTACATTTATTTTTGGTGGGTCAGTCGTGATTTGGCTTCTAAGTTATGCAGGACCGGGTGGATTTAATGTCAGTATCGATCAAAGCTTCTTACACATTGTAGGTTCAATTGTAGCTACTGTACTACATCCATTAGGATTTGGCACTTGGCAAGCAGGTGCAACACTCGTTCCAGGGTTTTTAGCTAAAGAAGTCATTGTTAGTTCAATGGCAATCATTTATTCATCAAGTGAAGGTGGTCTCGTACATGTTTTACAACAACAATTCACACCTTTATCAGCGTATGCCTTTATGATTTTTATATTATTATATATTCCATGCCTATCAACAGTAGCGACGATTCGTAAAGAAACATATTCAATTAAATGGACACTATTTTCAATGATTTATCCATTAGCAACAGCTTATATTTTAGCACTAGCATTTTATCAAATTGCTAGATTAATCGTTTAAGGAAGTGACATAATGACAATTATCATTAATATTTTGATATTTTTAGCAATATTCGGCTATGCAGCATATGTATTAATTAAACACTTCAAACAATCCAAGTCTGGACAATGCGGCTCATGTAGTTCTAAATGTCATTGTGATGATCAAATTAAAAGCACCCAAAGTAAAATTTTAAAATGAAAAAAGTTCAATATCTGATTTTTAATATATTAAGAAATGATTGATTAAATATTAATTTACTAGAAAAATGATTAAAACTTTTAAATAGTGATATATAGTCAATAAGCAGAAAATTAAAAAACTATTGGGGGATATTAATCATGAAAGGTAGTAAGAAATTAAATCAGTTATTAGAAGACAATGAGAAGAAGTTAAAGAAATTATTTAAATATGATAAGAAAGAGGCATTATCTTTCACGAAAGAAGACAGAGAAAAAGTCGAGGATCAGTTTGGGGTATATGTGATATTCGATGGCAAAAAACCTGTCTTTGTCGGCCAAACTGGTGGTTATTCAACTGGATATAAACCGATTCAAAAGGATTTAAATAGCAAACTAGCGCAATATAATTCTAAATCTGATAGTGGCACAACCAAATTTAGACGAGAACTTGCGAAAAGTAAGAAAAAAGATATATCAGATTTAAAAGGTGTAACTGCAGAAGAATACGGATTAACATTCCAATATATTAAAGTCAAAGATGAACCAGCATTTATTAATATTTTAGAAATTTTAGCTTTAGAATACGCGAAAAAGAATGACATACAATTATTTAATTTTGCCTAATCAAATTGAAAATGAAACAAAGATAACACGATGGAAATAATAACATTTCCATCGTGTTATCAGTTTAAATTAGAAATTATTTTCCTTTGACAACAATTTCATTATCTTTTACTTCAATATCAATATTTTGGACATCTGTGTGATCCAAATAGTAGTCTGTAATTTTATCTCGCACTTGCTGTTCTACTACTCTACGTAATGGACGCGCACCCATTTGTTCATCATAACCTTCTTCTATTAGCCAAGATTTTGCTTCTTCGGAAACATGCATAGTGATATCTTTTTTATCTAAAGTTACTTGAACATCATCTAATAGTAAATTTATGATATCTTTTAATGCCTGTTTGTCTAAATGAGTAAATTCGACAATACCATTGAAGCGGTTAAGGAATTCAGGTCTGAAGAAACGTTTTAATTCGTCCATAATATTACCAAAGTCTTCGTTGGCTCCAAATCCAGCATTTGATGTACAAATAATAATTGTATTTTTAAAATTAATGACATTACCTTGTCCATCTGTCAAATTACCATCATCCATAACTTGAAGTAATAAGGTTAAAATTTGTGGATTAGCCTTTTCAATTTCATCAAATAAAATAACGGAATATGGATTACGTCTTACTTTTTCGGTAAGGGTATTAGAATTATCATCATATCCGACATAACCTGCTGTAGTACCAATCATTTTGGATACAGCGGTTTGGTCACTATATTCACTCATGTCTAATCGAATCAAAGCATTTTTATTGCCGAATAGATCTATAGCTAATTGTTTGGCTAATTCTGTTTTACCAACACCAGTAGGACCTACAAAAAGGAAACTACCAATCGGTCTATTTCCTTCATCAAAACCAGCACGATTACGACGGATTGCTCTTGATACCATATCTACAGCTTGATCTTGACCAATGATTTTATTTTTAAGTCGTGTATTTATATTTTTTAGTCGCTCAATATCATTTTGATCCATTTGAGATACAGGAATACCAGTAAGTCGTTCTATTGTATCAGAAACATCTTTGACAGTAGCTTCAGAATCATGTTCATTGGCGTTTTGATCTAATTTATCTTTAAGTTCTTTGATTTTACTTTGAATTTGATCTGCATCTTTATATTCTTCTTCACTAACTGCTTTATGTTTATCATTTTCTAATTCAGTGATTTGTTTTTCAATGGCAACTTTATCAATTGCAGGACTCTGTGCTGATAGGTGTGCAGCTGTAATATCTAACACATCGATTGCTTTATCAGGTAATAAACGTTGTGGTATATATTGATTAGATAAATCAACACATGCTTTAAGTACATCATCATTCAATTTAACTTGGTGATGCGTTTCAAACTTCTCTCTAATTCCTTTCAAAATTTCAACTGTATCTTGAGGTGTAGGTTCTTTGACTAATACTTCATTAAAACGACGTGCAAGTGCAGCATCTTTAAGAATATTATTACGATACTCGTCTTGGGTTGTAGCACCAATAATTGAAATCTCGCCACGGCTTAAAGCTGGTTTTAAAATATCCGATAGTCCTTTACCTCCTGATTCTCCTCCAGTTGAGCCAGAACCAATCATTTGATGGATTTCATCAAAGAATAATATAGCATTTTTATTCTCTTTTAAAGTATCTACAAGTTTTTGAATATTTTCTTCGTAAGCACCGCGATATTGGGTTCCTGCTTCGAGCGAGGAAATATCTACGGATATAATGTCTTTATCTTTGATTGACGTTGGCACATTACCTTTTACAATTTCTTGGGCTAAACCTTCGACTATAGCAGTTTTACCAACACCAGCCTCCCCTACAAGGATAGGGTTATTTTTTGTTCTTCTACTTAATACTTCAGCAGTTTTTTGAATTTCATTATCTCTACCAATGACTGGATCCAATAATCCATCTCGTGCTTCTTGTGTTAAATTTCTACCAATTTGATCTAAATAAGTCTCATTGTTTTTAGTTTGTCTAGTATTTTGAGCCTGTTGAAATACATTGGCACTTTGTTCAGCAGAATGACCACCTTGTTGTCGTAATTGATTAAGTTCTTCTGGAGAAATTTCTTTTCCATTAATATAAAACTTTTTGTTGCCAGTATTAGAGTTATCCTGCATATTTTCCATCATTTTTCTTAAAATTGAGTCAAAATCATTACCGAAAAATTGATTGTTCATTTTACCACCTCTGAAATGTAAAATATTGATTAATGATTACATTTTACATTTACCCTATTTCTATATATGTAATCTTATGTATAGCGTTTTGTATAAGAGAATTGTGGTAAATAGTTAAAAAAGAAATAATTATATTAATGGGGTAATCATTATGTCACTTTCCATTTATTATTCAGATGATGGATTGCAATTTTTTAAAGTTCATCATTTCACTGAAGTACCATCAAAACCATCATTAATTTGGGCAGATTTTCAAGATCCTAATGATGAAGAACAACAATATTTAACTAAACATTTGAATATGATGCCTCACCAGCTAAAAGAATCAGTTTATGTTATGAGTAAGCCTACTTTGTATAAGAATAAAAGCAATGATACAAAGTATATCGTGTTACACGCTATCAATAATCAAAACTTTTCAGCAGAACCTATGAGTATAACGATTGATCATCATTTTGTAATAACAGTTCACCAATCATCCATTAATGCAATTGATCAATTAAAGAAACAACTTTTGACGCCACAACAACAGACAATGAGTGCGAATTATTTATTATTAAAAATTACTGATATTATCACAAAACGTTACTTTGATTATGTTGGAAACGTGGAAGATACGGTGTTTTCCTTTGAAAGGAAAAATGTGGATCATACGAACAATAAAAAATTAATGGACGAGGTATATGACATTAGGTCGGAAATAATTAAATTGAAGCGTGTGCTCATGCCTATGGAAGAATTGATTTCGGAAATGATAGATGACAATCTTTTTGCTAATAGTCAACAAAACCAACAACAAATTGAACACATTCATCAACGTTTAAAACATCAAAAAGATACGTTAATCGCTTGTGAACAGTTTACTGATGATATTAAAGATAATAATCAATCTTATCGTTCAGCACGTATCAATAGAGTTATTAATGTTTTAACAGTACTATCTTCTATATTTTTTCCACTTTCGTTTTTAACTGGTTGGTATGGTATGAACTTTAGTGTAATGCCTGAACTAAACTGGAAGTATAGTTATTTTGTATTTATTGCGTTATCAGTTGTAGTTTCAATAAGTTTAATTTACATTTTTAAGAAAAAAGATTGGTTTTAAAATAAATGTATAAGTAACAAAATAGACTAGGCTTAAAATAAATTAGCCTAGTCTATAGTATCATTTGACGTTTTATTTTTGTGTTTTAAATATTGTTTGTGATAATAACGGGATAGTTTTAAATCATGTATAAATGAGATGACAGGTCGGGCTGTCATTTGAAGACTACCAATCACAAATAAAATTGTTCCCCAAGTCATTGTTGTATTACTGAAGAATAAGAAACTACCAATGAGAAAAACAAGTCCTAATACAATATCATTAATCTGATAAATAGCTTTATAAAAACTAGTAATTTGATTGGCATGTGCATGTGTAGCGTCACTATCGTTTTGATTGTTTGTGTCGAAGTGTAAATCAACGTCTCTGCGTTTGTGTTTCACTTTGTCATCACCTCATATATTTTCATAGATGTAAAGTACCCTTAATGGTAAAAATAAAACGATGTTTATTCTAACCAATAATAAAAAGGAGTGATCATAATGGAATATCATTGCTTTTATCAATCCCCAGTTGGCCAATTGGAATTGGTCAGTGATGGTCAATATTTAACTCAATTATTATTTAGTAATCAACAACAACAGACTGAAAGAGTAAACAAAGCATCGTTACCAATATTTAAACAGGCAAGAGCCTGGCTAGATACGTATTTTAAAGGAGAACGTCCACAAGATACTATTCCTGTTAAACCATCAGGAACAGTATTTCAACAATATGTGTGGGAAGAACTGAATCAAATAGAATATGGTAAATTAACGACATATGGTGATGTAGCTGAACGAGTTGCTAGGAAAATGCGTAAAGATAAAATGTCGGCACAGGCAGTAGGCGGTGCGGTAGGTAGCAATCCGATATCTATTATAATCCCATGTCATCGCGTAGTTGGCAAAAATGGTAGCCTGACAGGATATGGTGGGACGTTGCCAAATAAAATCAAACTATTAGAAATAGAAAATATAGACATGACTCATTTATTTACGCCGAAACACACAACTAAGCCATAATAAAAAGCCTAGATGTGGACATCAATGATGATGGTCCGTTACATCTAGGCTTATTTATATTTTAATAAAGATGTGATATTTCTACTAAAGTTTAATATGGAACGTGGTATTCACGAATATTGTCATTGATTGATTTTAAATAGAAGATCGATTGATCATTGTCAACTTCATCTTGTTGTTCATCAAATTCTAATTCATCAAAACGTTTAAAGAATGTTTCGTAGTCTTCAACTGACACTTCATGGCGTTGTTTTAACGCAGATTGATGACCTTCTATATCTAAGTGATTTTGATAACCATCTACTACATTAGCGCTAAAGAATTCGCCTACTGAACCAGAACCGTAACTAAATAGTCCAATCGTTTGTCCACTTGAAAGTTCATGATTTTCTAATAATGAAATAAGACTTAAATATAATGAACCAGTGTAAATATTACCTACATAACGATTGTAATAAACCGCATCTTCATAACCTGCTCTTAAACGTTCTTGAGTTGTTTCATCAGCGTCATCAATAATTGATTCTAATGCTTTTTTACCCATTTTTGTAAATGGTACATGGAAACATAATGATTCGAAATCGGCTAATGATTTATTTTCACGCTTAGCATATTCGTTCCAACTATGTTGGAATGAGCGTATATAAGCATCTTTAGATAATGCGCCATCAACTAATGGATAAGCATGGCCCGTTGGTCTCCAGAAGTCATAGACGTCTTCTGTATAAGCGACAGCATCGTCATTAAGTTGTAAGATGCTAGGATTGTGTGAAATCATCATGGCTACGGCACCAGCGCCTTGTGTAGGTTCCCCACCAGATTGTAAGCCGTAACGTGCAGTATCACTTGCAATAACTAATACCTTTTCTTCTGGACGATTTGCAAGATAATCTTTTGCTAATTGAATGGCAGGTGTAGCAGCATAACAAGCTTCTTTCATCTCAAAGCAACGTGCAAAAGGTTGAATACCTAGTAAACGATGCACTTGAACGGCTGCGGCTTTAGCTGAATCAATTGCAGATTCAGTTGCAACAATAACCATACCGATTTTCTTTTTATCTTCGTCTGTTATAATATCTTTAGCAGCATTTGCTCCCATTGATACGATGTCTTGATTGACTGGACTTACAGCCATTTCAGTTTGGCCAATGCCAATTAAAAATTTATTTGGGTCAACTTGGCGTGCTTCTGCAAGCTTTGCCATGTCTACATAAAATTTGGGTACATAAAAGTTAATTTTATCTATACCTATGTTCATAAGGCGTACATCCTTTCAGTTTTAAAAGTAGCATTAGTATCATACCAAAATAATTTAGTGATATACAATGAATATAACAGATTTTCATCTCAATGTATAACAGTTGTGTAAGCGTTTTAATAAATGCTTTAAATAGCTTATTGAATCAAGTTGAAATTAAAAAACATAGTGATCAATGTTGTTATAATTTGAAAATATTAGAATGTTTTATAAGATTGAGAAAACATATAGGCAGTATCATCTAAAAACGATGACGCCTTTATGGATCATATATTTCAAATTTAAGATTAATGAATACACGCTTGATTGCGAGTAACGATGATAACTAAAAATGTTAAATAAAGGAGAAACATAAATGAAAAAGTTAGACAAAGGGTTCCGTCATCTTTCACGAGAAGATAAATTAGAGCAATTAGAATCATATGGTTGGTTATCTAGTGACAATCATGACATTCTTTTAAATCATCCAATGATAGATGAAGATATTGCGAATAGTTTAATAGAAAATGTAATTGGACAAGGGACTTTACCGGTGGGATTATTACCTGAAATCATAGTTGATGATCAACCATATGTTGTACCAATGATGGTAGAAGAACCATCTGTGGTAGCTGCTGCAAGTTATGGAGCTAAATTAGTAAACAATACCGGTGGATTTAAAACAGTTTCAAGTCAACGATTAATGATTGGCCAAATTGTATTTGATGGCGTGACTGATACGGAAAGTCTATCACAAGCCATTCAAGATAAAGAAGTACAAATTCATCAAATAGCTGATGAAGCATATCCATCTATTAAAGCAAGAGGTGGCGGATATCAAAAGATTGAAATAGATTCATTCCCAGAACAGCAATTGTTATCACTTAAAGTATATGTTGATACTAAAGATGCGATGGGTGCTAATATGTTAAATACAATTTTAGAAGCGATTACAGCACACCTAAAAAATGAATTCCCAGATAAAGATGTATTAATGAGTATATTATCAAATCATGCTACTGCATCAGTAGTTAAGGTGCAAGGTGAAATAGACATTAAAGATCTTAATAAAGGCGGACGTGATGGTGAAGCGGTCGCTCGTAGAATGGAACGCGCTTCAGTATTAGCACAAGTAGATATCCACAGAGCGGCAACACATAATAAAGGTGTAATGAACGGTATACATGCTGTCGTTTTAGCAACAGGTAATGATACACGCGGTGCAGAAGCCAGTGCACATGCATATGCAAGTCGAGATGGTCAATATAGAGGCATTGCGACTTGGAAATATGATCAAGAACGTCAACGTCTTATCGGTACAATTGAAGTACCAATGACACTTGCAATAGTGGGCGGCGGTACGAAAGTATTACCAATTGCTAAAGCATCACTTGATTTATTGAATGTTAAATCTGCACAAGAATTAGGCCATGTTGTGGCAGCAGTTGGATTAGCACAAAACTTCTCAGCTTGTAGAGCACTTGTATCGGAAGGGATACAACAAGGTCATATGAGTTTGCAGTATAAATCATTAGCTATTATCGTAGGTGCAAAAGGTGATGAAATTGCACAAGTGGCAGATGCACTTAAACAAGAAGATAAAGCCAATTCAGCAAAAGCAAAAGCAATTTTAGAACAAATTCGACAAGATCAATAAATATAAAAAAAGGACATTGTTTGCAATCCCAATTGCAGTAACAATGTCCTTTTAAATGTCTTTAATAAATATAGTTATAATTACGAGCAGATGCTTTACTTATAATACGTGTACCATAACCATATGGACGATTATAATTGTATTCTGATATTTTGATATTGCCGTTATTATATATTCTTTCTACTACGGCAACATGTCCGTAATAACCTGCTGTTGATTGCATAACAGCATATTGTCTAGGCGTATGACCAGTAGCGTATCCAGAACGTCTTGCGTTGTAATACCAATTTTTCGCATTTCCCCATCGATTAGAAACAGGTTTACCTAATTGTGCACGTCTTTGATAAGCCCACCATGTACATTGACCTTTGTTGTAATAATTTTTATATGAAGCTGCTTCTGACACGTGTGTCTGTTCAGCTGTTTGATAAGCAATAGTTCCAGTTAACAAGATTCCAGTAGCGATTATGACACGAGATAATAATTGTTTTAGTTTCATTGTTTTCTCCCAAAAATCGTTTTTTATTTAGTAACCGTATTCATAATAGATGTAAAAAAGATAGAATACAACATTAGAAACGAATTATACAAGTAACTGTAACGCTATTGAAATAAAAATAGGGTATTTGTAATAATATTTATATTTGTATGCAATTCTCATAATTTACATTAGATTTAAAAGCATAAAAAAACTGCCAATAAAGTACGAAACTTTATTAGCAGCGTTCGACGTCATTTAAGACGTTTTCGAGATGATAGACTCCATGTATTCATTATGTTAGATGAATGCTAAATAACAATTAACATAGATCATACATTAGTGAATTGGTTGAAGACTGACAATGCTCTTTTAACAATCGTCATTGATAAGTCTTCAGGACACGGATTAGTTCGAAAATATGACAATATTTCACTTTGGCTCTTCACTTGTCTAGGAAAATTGTTATCTTGATTAATCCAATCAACCAATTCGCCTAATGGTGTGTCATCACCAAGAAAATTTTGCATAAATTCGTAAAAGCTCAATACCTCACCTCGAATAATCAATTTGAGCCAGATTAAATTATAACATAGTTAACAGAGTGACATGCGATAAATAGCTAAATAAAAATACAGTAATGTGTATACTAATGTTTCATACATATAAAGCTAAGTGATATTGTATAATAAAAGAAACAGTTTTTTGAATGGGTGAGTTGCGTGGATATTAAACATATGAAATATTTTGTTGAAGTTGTGAGGCAAGGCGGTATGACTAATGCATCGAAGTCTTTATTCATAGCTCAACCTACTATTAGTAAAGCAATCAAAGATATTGAAGGTGAGATGGCAGTACCATTGTTTGATAGAGAGAAGAGGCAACTTGTATTAACAGATGCAGGCCAAATCTTCTTTAATAAATGTAAAGAAATCATTGCACTTTATGAAAACTTGCCATCTGAAATCAATAGTTTATATGGATTGGAAACAGGTCATATGGACATAGGACTTTCAGCAGTGATGAACATGCAGACTTTAATTGATATGATTGGTGATTTTCATCAACATTTTCCCAATGTCACCTTTAACTTTGTGGAGAACGGTGGAAAATACATTGAACAGCAACTATTAAATGATGAATTGGATTTTGGGATTACAACATTACCGGTTGATCAACAACGATTTGAAGCCATTTCTTTCAATAAAGAATCATTATGTGTAGTTACCCATCATGAACATCCTTTATCACAGTACAAATCTGTGAAAATGAAGGAATTAATTCAAGAGGACTTCATATTATTTAACGATGATTTCTATTTAAATGATAAAATTATGGAAATAGCTAAAAACGCTGGTTTTATACCCAACATGGTATCTCAAATTTCACAATGGAACGTCATCGAAAACTTAATCAGTAATCAACTTGGCATCGCTATATTACCTTATTCTATTACGCAACTCATGAATGAAAATGTACGTGTGCTTAATATTGAAGATGCGCATGTAGATTGGGAGTTAGGTATTGTTTGGAAGAAAGGGAAACGATTAAGTTATGCAGCGAATAAATGGATTGATTATTTAAGAGAACGCTTAGTGTAATAGAATAATGAAATCTCAATAATATAAAATGAATGCATGCTGTAATACAAATATATAGTAGTGTTCTCCTGTCGGCTCGGGAGAACTTTTTTTATTGCATTTAAGAAAACGCTTCCATAGATTTAAGGAATGTTTATTATTCGAAAAATGTATTTTAATAATAGGAAGATGGAGACTATAATTACAAGTATCACTAAAAAATTGTTGTAACAATTTGGACAAATTTTTTAGAAGGGATAGATCGCATGCATAAGGTGAGAGATTTACTACAACTTTTTGTACAAATCATTCTTATATTACTTATTTCATACATCGGTACCGAAGTGCAGCGCTTATTACACATTCCTTTAGCAGGTAGTATTGTTGGCCTACTCATGTTTTATCTATTGTTACAGTTTAAAATTATTCCTGTATCATGGGTAGACGAAGGCGCAAACTTCCTATTAAAAACGATGGTATTTTTCTTTATCCCGTCTGTAGTTGGCGTGATGAATGTAGCATCAGATATTACACTAAACTACATATTGTTCTTCTTAATTATTATTTTAGGAACATGTTTAGTGGCATTATCTTCAGGCTATATTGCTGAAACGCTAGTGAAAAGAGATGATGTTGGAAAAGGAACGGATGAGTTATGACGAATATATTGCAAGCTACTATCATGATTCTGCTGACGATTGTGGTATATATCATAGCTAGAAAACTACAAGATCGATACAACAATCCTTTTCTGAACCCTGCATTAATTTCATCAATCCTCATTATAGCTATTCTGCTTATGTTTGGCGTGAGTTATAAGGGTTACATGAAAGGTGGGGAATGGATAAATCATATATTAAACGCGACAGTCGTTTGTTTGGCTTATCCTCTCTATCAAAATAGACATAAGATAAAGAAATATCTATTTGTGATTTTCACGAGCGTGTTAACTGGTGTAGTACTTAATTTTATGTTAGTATACGTAACGTTGAAAATCTTTGGCTATTCAAAAGAAACCATTGTAACGATGCTACCAAGGTCTATTACGGCAGCCGTAGGGATAGAAGTATCCAATGAACTTGGTGGTACAGACACGATTACAGTGCTCTTTATAATAGCTACAGGGTTAATAGGCAGCATTCTAGGTTCAATGCTATTGCGTATGGGAGGCTTTCAGTCATCTATCGCGAGAGGCTTAACATATGGTAACGCTTCTCATGCTTTCGGTACGGCAAAAGCACTAGAATTAGATATAGAATCAGGCGCATTTAGTTCGATTGGTATGATTTTAACTGCAGTAATCAGTTCGATTTTAATACCAATTCTTATTTTATTGTTCTATTAAAGGGAAGAAACTCATATAAATAGAAAGGGAGGCTATTTGAAAAAATGGCAAAAATCAAAGCAAATGAAGCATTAGTTAAAGCATTACAAGCATGGGACATCGATCACTTATACGGAATCCCAGGAGATTCAATCGACGCAGTAGTAGACTCTTTACGTACAGTTAGAGATCAATTCAAATTCTATCACGTACGTCACGAAGAAGTAGCAAGTTTAGCTGCTGGTAGTTATACAAAAATCACAGGTAAAATTGGGGTTGCATTAAGTATTGGTGGTCCTGGTTTAGTTCACTTATTAAACGGTATGTATGACGCTAAAATGGATAGCGTTCCTCAATTGATTATTTCTGGTCAAACAAACGATAGTCTTTTAGGTACAGGTGCGTTCCAAGAAACTAACTTATCTAAGTTATGTGAAGATGTAGCGGTTTTCAATCATCAAATTCAAAAAGGCGACAATGTATTTGAGGTTGTTAACGAAGCAATCCGTACTGCTTATGAGAAAAAAGGTGTAGCTGTTGTTATCTGCCCTAACGACCTTTTAACTCAAAACATTAAAGATACAACTGATAAACCAGTTAACACAACTAAACCAAAAGCAATTGCACCTAAATTCAAAAACATCAAAAAAGCTGCTAAATTAATCAATAAAAGTAAAAAACCAGTTGTACTTTTCGGTGTTGGTGCACAACATGCGAAAGATGAATTACGTGAATTTGTAGAAATGGCTAAAATCCCAGTTATTCACACATTACCAGCAAAAGCAATTATTGCTGATGATCACCCATATAACTTAGGTAACTTAGGTCAAATTGGTACTAAAGCATCTTATCAAACAATTCAAGATGCAGATTTACTAATCATGATTGGTACTAACTTCCCATTCGTTAAATATTTACCTAAGAAAAATATTAAAGCAATCCAAATCGATACTAAAGAAGAAAACATCAGTCACCGTTTCGACATCAATGTTGGTATCTTAGGCGACAGTAAAATTGCGTTACAACAATTAACTGAAAATATTAAACATGTTGCTAAACGTCCATTCTTAGATAAAGCATTAGACCGTAAAGCTGTTTGGGATAAATGGATGGAACAAGACTTAAATAATAACAACTCACCATTACGTCCAGAACGTTTAATGAAAGCAATCAATGATAACTTAAAAGAAGATGCAATTGTATCTGCAGATGTTGGTACATCAACTGTATGGTCAACACGTTATCTAAACTTAGGTGTTAATAATAAATTCATCATCTCAAGTTGGTTAGGTACAATGGGTTGTGCACTTCCAGGTGCTATGGCATCTAAAATTGCTTACCCAAATCGTCAAGCTGTAGCTATTGCTGGTGACGGTGCATTCCAAATGGTTATGCAAGACTTTGCAACTGCAGTTCAATACGATTTACCATTAACAATTTTCGTATTAAACAATAAACAATTAGCGTTCATTAAATATGAACAACAAGCTGCTGGCGAATTAGAATATGCCATTGATTTCTCTGATATGGATCATGCTAAATTCGCTGAAGCTGCTGGCGGTAAAGGTTATACAGTAAGAGATGCTAGTCGTTTAGATGATATTGTTGAAGAAGCAATGTCACAAGACGTACCAACTATCGTTGACGTACATGTAGACCCTAACGCTGCACCATTACCAGGTAAAATTGTTAACGCAGAAGCACTTGGTTATGGTAAATGGGCATACAGATCTATCACTGAAGATAAACACTTAGACTTAGATCAAATCCCACCAATCTCAGTAGCAACTAAACGTTTCTTATAATATAAATAGAAGCAAAGTACAAAGACTCAGCCAAAATAGCTTGGCTGAGTTTTTTTGAAATTCCTATTGTAAACGCTTAAACAAATGTGTATACTATATTTAAATTTAATATAACATTTGCGTGTTACTGGTTAAGCAGGCATGAGCAAACAGGAGATCATTTAATATGGTCTTGTTTGTTCATGCCATTTTTTATGTGCATGCGAGTGATTACAATATGAGAGGAATGTTTTTACATGTTTAAAAAGCTCTTTGGGCAATTACAACGTATAGGTAAAGCATTAATGCTACCTGTCGCAATTTTACCGGCAGCTGGGATTTTACTTGCATTTGGGAATGCAATGCATAATGAACAGTTAGTCAAAATTGCACCATGGTTAACAAACCATGTATTTGTCATGATTTCTTCTATCATGGAAGCAGCAGGACAAGTTATTTTTGATAATTTACCATTATTATTTGCAGTCGGAACAGCACTTGGATTAGCAGGTGGAGATGGCGTAGCAGCATTAGCAGCGCTAGTTGGATATTTAATTATGAACGCGACAATGGGTAAATATTTAAATATTACAATTGATGATATCTTCTCTTATGCAAAAGGCGCAAAAGAATTAAGCCAAGCAGCAAAGCAACCTGAATATGCGCTTGTATTAGGTATTCCAACGTTACAAACGGGTGTGTTTGGCGGTATTATCATGGGGGCTGTAGCAGCATGGTGTTACAACAAGTATTATAATATTACATTGCCAGCATTTTTAGGATTCTTTGCAGGTAAACGTTTCGTACCAATCGCTACATCAGTAGCAGCAATTATTGTAGGTATTTTATTAAGTTGGGTATGGCCACCTATTCAAACAGGATTAAATGACTTATCTAACTTCTTATTAACGAAGAACTTAGTATTAACAACATTTATTTTCGGGGTTATAGAACGTTCATTAATTCCATTTGGATTACATCATATTTTCTATGCACCATTCTGGTTCGAGTTTGGACATTATACAAACCACGCTGGAGAACTTGTCCGTGGTGACCAACGTATTTGGATGGCGCAATTAAAAGATGGCGTACCATTTACTGCAGGAACATTTACAACTGGTAAATATCCATTCATGATGTTTGGTTTACCGGCTGCTGCATTTGCAATTTATAAAAATGCACGTCCAGAACGTAAAAAAATCGTTGGTGGTTTAATGCTATCAGCAGGTTTAACAGCATTTTTAACAGGTATAACAGAACCGCTTGAGTTCTCATTCTTATTTGTAGCACCATTATTATATGCGATTCACGTCGTATTAGCAGGATCTTCATTCTTAATCATGCATTTATTAGGTGTAAAAATCGGTATGACATTCTCAGGTGGATTTATCGACTATGTATTATTCGGTTTATTAAACTGGGACAGAACACATGCATTACTTGTGATTCCAGTTGGTATCGTGTACGCGGTCGTGTATTACTTCTTATTCGACTTTGCTATCCGTAAATTTAACTTAAAAACACCGGGTAGAGAAGATAAAGAACAAGAGGTCAGAGATTCAAGTGTCGCTAAATTACCATTTGATGTGTTAGATGCAATGGGTGGTAAAGATAATATCAAACATTTAGACGCATGTATTACACGTTTAAGAGTTGAAGTTAATGATAAAGCTAAAGTAGATGTACCAGGATTAAAAGAATTAGGTGCTTCTGGTGTGCTTGAAGTAGGTAATAACATGCAAGCAATTTTTGGTCCAAAATCAGACCAAATTAAACATGATATGGCGAAAATTATGAATGGTGAAATCACTAAACCAAGTGAAACGACTGTGACTGAGGAAGACTCTGAAGAGCCAGTTCATGTAGAAGATATTAAAGAAACTGAAATTTACGCACCAGGTGTTGGTCAAATTGTTCCATTATCTGACGTACCTGATAAAGTATTTTCAGAAAAAATGATGGGCGACGGTGTTGGATTTATTCCTGAAAAAGGAGAAATTGTAGCACCATTCGATGGTACAGTTAAAACCATCTTCCCTACAAAACATGCAATTGGTTTAGAATCAGATACAGGTATTGAATTATTGATTCATATCGGTATTGATACAGTTAAACTAGACGGAGAAGGTTTCGAAAGTTTAGTTAAAGCAGATGATAAAGTAACACAAGGTCAACCGTTAATGAAAGTGAACTTAGCATATCTTAAAGAACATGCACCAAGTGTTGTAACACCTTTAGTAATTACTAATTTAGGTGATCAAACATTAACAGTTGAAAATACAAGCAGTGTTGAACCAAGCCAACGCATTATGAAAGTTAAATAAATATAAGTGCACATTTTAAATTTCTAAAATGTGCACTTTTTTAATAGGGTTGACATGTATATTAATAACTAGCAGTATAAAATTGTATATTGCATTAATACGTTTAAAACTGTTGGAGGTACAAAATATGATTGATTCCAAAATAAATAAGAAAGATGATGTAAGACATAATGGGAATAAAATTATTAATATTTTCATTATTATTGTTTTGACAATCATGATACAAATTCCTGCAGCTATGTCCATTATTGCACTGCCACTTTCATTAAAACTTAACGATTGGTATACTATCGCATTAAGTATGCTTATTCTTGGTTTAGCATTATTTATTGTTTGGGCTATAAGGTCGTATTACTTATATCGTACATACGAAAACCAATGTCATAAAATGAGTATGAAAGATGTTTTTAAAAATATTGGTTTCTTTTTTCTAGCTATTATCTGTAGCATCACTAGTAATGCTTTAATGTTTATTTTTATTGGTGATTCAGGCACCAAAAATGAAAAAGTGATTGATGAAAGTCTCGATTCATTAATGGATAAAAGTCATTTGCCTCACTTTTCTATTGTACTAGTAACAATATTATGTCTATGTTTCATAGGTCCTTATCTTGAAGAACTCATTTTCAGAGGGATTTTTAAAGAAACATTATTTATGAAAAGCCGATTTTGGTTACCTTTAATCATCTCGTCTGTAGCGTTTAGCTCGCTACATATATCAACAAATATATTCTCATTTGGATTATAATTTTTTAATGGGATGTGTTCTATATGTTGCTTATAATAGAAGACGAAATATTAAAGATAGTATGATGGTACATATGTTAAACAACTCTATAACGACGATTCCTTTGTTTTTTGCCTACTTATATATTTACTTTAAATAATAGCAAATCATCTCTTTTAATAAATAAAAAAGTATTTTACTTTAACTTAAAATATCATTTAATAGGGTCATATTATTGATTAAATGTGTAATCAATAATATGACCCTTTATTTTTCAATATTTAAGATAATAAGAATATATTTATGCTTCTGTGATATCATTTTCGATTAATAATTTAATCGCTTTATGATCTGTAGCATTTCTAAATAAATCATATGCATTTTCAATATCGCTTAATTTACTATAATGTGTCACTAATTGTTCTGGTTGAATGATTTTACTTTTAAGTGCTTCTAAAAGTTCTTCTGTAGTATTACCAGAAACCAATCCAGTTGAAACGTTAATGTTTTTAATCCATAATTTATCGATATCAAATTGAACAGGTAAACCATGAACACCCACATTAGCGATTGTGCCGTCAACGCCAATAAGTTTTTGACATAAATCAAATGTTTGTGGAATACCAACAGCTTCGATTGCTACATCTACACCACGATGATTAAGTTTGTACACTTCTTGAATAGCTTGTTCAACGTTACTTGAATTAATCGTATGTGTAGCACCTAATGATTTAGCAGTTTCTAAACGGTTGTCATCTAAATCAATCATAATAATCTTAGATGGTGAATAGAATTGAGCCGTTAATAATGTCGCTAATCCGACTGGTCCTGCACCGACAATGGCTACTGTACTGCCAGGTTTTACTTTTCCTTTTAACACACCAATTTCGTATCCAGTAGGTAAAATATCTGAAAGCATTACAAGTGCTTCATCAGGTAATGATTGAGGTGCATGATATAAAGAATTATCCGCAAATGGTACTTTAACATATTCAGCTTGAGTACCATCAATTAAGTGGCCTAAAATCCATCCACCATCATTCTCACAATGTGCATAAATGCCTTTTTTACAATAGTAGCATTTACCGCAAGAAGAAACGGCTGAAACAATAACTTTGTCGCCAACTTTAAAATTGTTTACATTAGACCCTACTGATTCTACAATACCAATACCTTCATGACCTAGTGTCGTATTTTCAGGTACTTCAGGTGTATCTCCTTTGATAATGTGTAAGTCAGTACCACAAATTGTCGTTTTGACCATACGAATAATGGCGTCAGTACTTTCTGTAATAACAGGTTTTTCCTTATCGATTAATTGTGCCACACCAGGCTTTGCATAGTTATAGGCTTTCATATAAATCCCTCCAATGATATTGTGAATTATTTCACAATAATTATACCACAAAATAGAGAATAATAATTTAATACTAAAAAAATATAGTGAAAAAACTATAAAAGCTTTTACCTATAAATGCACAATTAATTATAAATATCAAAGTTTTTAAAAGATGAAAATATTGATTGCATGGCGTAAAATAGAATTGAATTTAGATATAAAGGAGTTATTAGTAATGGATACAAATGAAGGGAAATTAGTAGTAGATACTGAAATAGAAGTCAATGGCTATGATATTGATGCGATGGGGATTGTGAGCAATATTGTCTTTATTAAATGGTTTGAAGACTTGCGTACGATTTTTATCAATCAGTATATGAATTATTCTGAAATGATGACACAAGGCATCTCACCGATATTAATGAAAACAGAAGTAGAGTATAAAGTACCTGTGACGATACATGATCGTCCAAGAGCGCGTTGTTGGATGATCAAAGCGAGTAAGATGAAATGGGTTTTTAAATTTGAAATTACGACTAACGATAAAGTTCACTGTATTGGCTATCAAACGGGCGGCTTTTATGACTTAGAAAAACAAAAGATAACAAAATTGCCACAAGTTTTCCAAGATATCTTAAAATAGAGTGGAAGTTGATTGACGAGAGTGAACTGCATACCTTATGATATATACCAATTTCATAGCAAGAGGGTGTATGATATGGTTGAATCAATTCGTGATGTAGCCCAATTTAAAACATTAATTAATACGAAATCTTTAGTAGTGATACATGTAATGAGGGAACATTGTAATGTTTGTCATGCTGTTTTACCACAATTGAAAGATATCTTAGACACGTCGTATCCAAAAGTGACATTGGCGATTATAAACCAAAATGAAGTACCCGAGATTGCAGGAGAGCTAACTATTTTTACAGTACCTGTTGATTTGATATTTATGAATGGTAAAGAAATGCATAGACAAGGTAGATTTATTGATATGCAGTCATTCGAAAGACAATTAGCTATTATGTATGAACAAATAGATGATTAAATCATAAAGACGCCTCAAATTGATAATTCAATTTGGGGTTCTTTTTTATGGAAAAATCAATATTAATTTAACCCGAGTTGTTGGGGCAAAGATATGATAGATGTTATGATAAAAAACGTGTGAAAATTTCAGATTGTAGTATGATATAGCGTTATTAAACATTATTTAAGATGTTAAGAGCTGACGTTTAATAAAAGAAGAACAGTGATGATTTAATAATGTTAGTGATATCCTTGTATGCTTTTTAGCGCTTATCAATATGCTTTTAATTATTGTTGTGAAATAAGGAGGCTCAAATGGAAAAACATTCTCGTAGTTATCATATTAAAAATACTATTTTTTGTTTGTTAGGTACATTGTTAATTGCGCTTGGAGTTAACTGTTTTGTTATTCCTGGGAATTTAGGTGAAGGTGGCGCTATCGGTATGTCTTTAGTGCTAAAGTATACACTTGGTTTATCACCGGCACTAACATCTTTCGTCATCAATGCCTTTTTAATAGTTATCGGTTGGAAGTATTTAAGTAAAACAACGGCCATTTATACAGTCATTACTATTACTGCAAGTTCCGTTTTCTTGGATTTAACAAAGTCTTTAAGTTTGGGTATTGATGAAAACTTTATTAATGCTGTATTTGCAGGTGTATTTATTGGTGTAGGTTCTGGTCTAGTCATTGCTTCTAGAAGTACGCTAGGTGGGACATCAGTTATTGCACGAATTATTAGTAAATATTCCGAAGTAAAAACATCGCAAGCGTTATTTATTCTAGATGCACTTGTCGTATTATCATTCTTAATCGTATTGCCAGTGACTAATGTGCTATATACAATTGTTATGTTGTTTATTGTCGAGAAAGCAATGGCATTTGTCGTTGAAGGTTTCAATCCTAAAAAAGCGGTAACCGTTATTTCTGATCATAATAAAGAGATTAGTTCGGAAATATATCAAGCAACTGGCAGAGGTTCAACATTATTAGATGGTAAAGGCGCATATCAACTTGATAATACAGATATATTATACGCAGTAGTATCTCAAACACAAATCGCTACAGTTAAAAAGATTGTCAATCGATATGACGACCAAGCCTTTTTAGTTATCCATGACGTAAGAGACGTTTTAGGTAACGGCTTTATGAATATCAAATAATAAAATGTGATGAGCGTTTGTAAGACCAATCACAAGAAATTGTTATATGATAGTAGTAAAGAATATAGGAGGTGCGTGTCATTGTTTAAAAGAGTACTTGCTGTAATTAGCTCAACTGTTTTAGGAAGTATATTATTTGCTAAAGTTAAAGAAAAAAGAAGTTACCGTAGTTTTGTGCAGGAGAAAATGATGCGATTAAATGGTATGAAAAAGTCATTTGATAATGTTGAAGGAGCTAAAAAAGCACTTGAACGAACTAAAGAAGAGACGGCTGGTAAATACGGTGGCACACCGTATGAATTTAAACATCATGTGAAGATAAGAGATTATTATGGTTCACTTGTTTATATTGTTAATGATCAAAGCGACCGTAAACAAAAAACGGTATTATATATACACGGTGGTGCTTGGTTCCAAGATCCATTACCGTATCACTTCGAATTTATCGATTTGCTTGCAGAAACGTTAAATGCCAAAGTTGTAATGCCAGTCTATCCGAAAGTGCCGCATAGAGATTATGTGACAACAGATGTATTGTTGCATCATCTATACCAAAACTTACTTCAAAAAGTTGATGATGCTGAACAAATAGTGATAATGGGTGATTCTGCAGGCGGTCAAATTGCCTTATCATTTGCACAGTCTTTAAAAGAAAAACAATTACCTCAACCAGGACACATTGTTCTTTTATCACCAGTACTAGATGCTACATTTAGTAATCCAGAAGCCAAGAAGTATGAACAGGAAGACCCTATGTTAGGTATAGAAGGTAGTAAATATTTAGCTACATTATGGGCAGGCGATACGCCTTTAGAGGATTATAGAATCTCACCTATTAATGGGGAGATGGAAGGACTTGGTCATATTACGATTGTGATAGGTACAAAAGAAACGTTGTATCCTGATGCACTCAAACTCTCTCATATGCTCAACGACAAAGGCATTGCGCATGACTTTATACAAGGCTATAATCTGTTTCATATTTATCCTATTTTTCCGTTACCAGAACGCGAGCGTTTCTTAAAACAACTTCAAGAAATCATAAAAAAATAACCCTATGCCAAATAATTTTTGCTAGGGTTTGTTTGGAATATAACAGCGAATTCATTTATCAGTATGTTTGATAATTTGAATTCGCTGTTTTGTTATCTATATGTTCATTTTGATGCTTACTATTGTCATTTGTATCTACATTTTTATAATTTGTTGCTGTATATGAATGAGATTTTGATGAAGCTTCTTCATTTTTAAGAGAAGTGTTGACAGCTTCATCGCTATTACGAGTTTTATTGTTTATCTTCGTATGATCTGTATCTAGTACAGAATTAGTCATGTCTTTCCCTTGTAAACTCCCAATTAGAATGAATGATAAGTATAAAGTTGTCACAATTAAGATAATCGCCAAATAAATACCGATAGCGAATTTAACTGACTTTTGCATTCTTCTCCTCCTAAGGTCTGAGTAACTACACTCTTAATGTAACATTTAATTTTTAAGATAGTGTAAATTCCTAGTAAAAAATATATAACTTAATCAAACGTTGGTACAAACTCATTTAACTATTAATATCGCTAATAATGTAAGCTTATCTGTTAAATCGGGAATCGTATCTTTACATTCCTTTACATATTTTTAATCTTTGATTAATAGAATTAAAACTGAGTCAATAACCAAATGATAGGCTACTACTTGTAAGTAGTAGATTAAGCATTTTCGAGTAAGAATTTTAAGCTAATATTTAAAATATATTGACTTTTAATTAATAACTTTTATAGACTTTATAGTGATGGAAACGTTTGAATAATTTGTATTTATCTAATTTTATTTAAATATAAATCTACATGTATTGTTCCATTCATAATTTAATATACATAGAAAAGAGAGGGATTACAGCGTGATTCTCATAATAGTATGTGTCGTGTTGATTCTATGGCTAGGCATTAAGGAGAAAAATCGCCATGCGAATCGACTTAAGAAAATCCCTATACGTATCAATATTAATGGTATTCGAGGTAAATCAACAATAACTCGAATGGCGTATAGTGTGCTTAGAGAAGACCACTATAGAGTCATAGGGAAGACAACAGGAACTGACGCAAGAATGATGTACTGGTTTACCCAAAAAGAGTACCCAGTGATTAGAAAACCTCAAGGTGCTAATATTGGTGAGCAACGTGATATCATTCGTAAGGTTGTTAAACAAAAGGCGAATGCACTTGTTAACGAATGTATGGCTGTTAACCCAGATTATCAAATTACTTTCCAAAAGGATTTAGTAAAAGCGAATATTGGCGTTATTGTCAATGTTATGGAAGACCATATGGATGTGCTAGGTCCAACATTGCAAGATGTTGCTCAATCATTTACGGCAACTATTCCATACAAAGGTAAATTAGTTGTAATGAAAGATGAATTTACAGAATTTTTTGCTAAAGAAGCCAAAAAGCGTAAAACAGAATTAATCGTTGTGGACAAAGATCAAATACCAGAGTCTTACTTAAGAAAGTTTGATTATTTAGTCTTTCCAGATAACGTAGCTATCGTGTTAGGTATTGCTCAAGCAGTTGGCATTGATAGTGAGACAGCCTTAGAAGGTATGTTAAATGCACCAGCAGATCCAGGAGCAGTAAGAATTAAATACTTCCATGCCAATAACACCAAAAATGTATTTGTTAACGCGTTTGCTGCTAATGAACCACAATCCACAAAAGCTATTTTAAATAAGGTGGAATCATACAATTATCCTTATACGAAAAAAGTGGTCATTTTAAATTGTCGATCTGACAGAATTGATAGAACGCAACTATTTGTTGATAATTTCTTAGAAGATATTGATTACGATACGTTGATTTGTACCGGAAAAAGTACTCAGATGGTGTCAGATTTAATGCATCGTTTACCTGAAAAGAGATATTTGAACTTTGAAGGACAAGATTTTACAGAAATTGAAAAAGCTATTATGAAAGAATCGGACAATGCACTTGTCTTTTGTGTAGGTAATATCCACGGCCCAGGTGGAAGAATAGCGGAATTCATAGAAGGGATAGAATAAAATGATAGGTTCAGAATTATACTTCTCCCTATTTGTC
>ERZ1023492.58-NODE-58-length-49643-cov-7.869101_pt1 | contig 49643 bp, 54 predicted proteins | sample MGYA00380541_ERZ1023492 | MGnify/ENA primary metagenome ERZ1023492 (study PRJEB33173, sample SAMEA4830351) | metagenome | study: EMG produced TPA metagenomics assembly of the PRJEB25223 data set...
CTTCAGCTCAGGCGTTCCTACCTTTTTGCAAGAAATTGCTTAGAACTTCTTAGGGTGTAACTCTGAAATTTCTAATTTCTTAGTGTTACCCCCGCAAGGATGACTAAAATAGTGTTATTTCGTTGATAAAAGAATATTTAGTATATGTGTAAGTCATTCTAATTTCTAAAGAAAAAGAATGATTTTACAATATAAAAAGTCTCCATTTGAAAATCAAATGAAGACCTACTTTCAACACTATTAACTTTTTGTTCGCTCTGATAATTTAATTGTACAGTAAATAATTAATATCACTAATAAAATCCAAATAACTAATGAGAATATTTGAGCAATATCTGGATTGGCTACCATTGCATCAATCGTTTTTTGACAAACTAACAATCCTAATCCAGTAAACTCTAATTTTTTTAAATAGATTCCTGCAATACATAAAATAATACCAACAAAGAAAACAAATTGATGACCATACATGGATATAGGTATAATCGACCAATTAAAATGGAATCCTTGCATAATAATAAGTACCAACGCTATTGCAGCGATTACAAAACCGCCTATCATTTCGTATCGGTTACTGTACAGATAATTCTTTTTATTGATTCGATGATAAATCAATATGGATATTGGAAAAATCACTATGCAATAAAACAAACTAATACCTGTAATCGCTTGAAATTGCACATATTGCTTGTCATATAAATATGAAATCAAAATAAAATTAATAATAAAAAAGATGATAGGATTTAGTTCGAGTGCAAATAGATTCCGTTGTATAATTAAAATAATTTGTGCTGGCGATTTTTCTCTATACTCTATGTAATCTTGATCTTTTGCTTCAGACTTTTGAATATCTATACGAAACTTTTCTTTAATATCATCTATAAGGTTTGGCGACATTCCCTTATGACTAAAGTAGTCATTAATATTTTCGAGTAGTACTTTATCATTTGTCCTCATGTTAAGCTCCTTTAATTACGCTTTCTAGATGCTTTGTTAATCGTAACTTCAACTACGGCGTTCATTTTCTATCCGTATTTTACTTTCGAAATTCATCATAATTACTTTTTTCTATCTATCAATATAGCATTGTAACATAATTGAATTGCCATTTCTTCAACCTTCATTTTATTTTATATCAAAAATAAATCTTTATCCTATAAAATGATTCAATCTTGAAATCAATCATTTACACACAAAATAACCGACAAACATTTTGAGAGACTTAAAAAAGTAACTCAACATCAGTTTGTCGGCTATTCATATTTAAAATTATTGATGACTTATTATTGACCTAAATCTACTCTATAAAGTTTAACATTTTTATCTTTAGGTGAATTTGAACTAAATTGATAGCTAGCATTTTTATCTTTGATATATCCAAAGTTACCAGTGACATGATTATAGTGGACACGACTTGAAGCATTTGGACTTACACTACGTTTAACTGCATTATATGTAGGTCCATTTGCTTTATTATAAGTCATAGATACACGTGTCACATGACCTCTATCTTTTTTCCCATCTGCTGTTACTAATAATACACCTTTATTTGTTCTAAATTCATAGTAATGTTCAGAACCATTTTCATTATAAGAATAAATAGGATTGCTATATTTACCTAAGACGCTTTGCATTGATTCGCCTAATTTTACATTTTCTAATGATTGATCACCTTGTGTGATTTGTTGAACTGTTTGAATTGAATTACCAGTTGCTGCTTCAACGTGATTAACGTTTACTCCTGTGACAACTAGACCTGAAACAAGTAATGATGCCATTAACTTTTTCATAAGCACTCTCTCCTTTATATCAATATCTCTTTCTTGTGCTTAATCATAGTATACTACAAATATTACTAATATGACAACATCATTACAAAAATGTTACAAATTTTAATACTTAAGTCGTAGTTATCTATCAAACCTCAATCATTAATTATGATTTTTTCTAATTGGGCAATGGTCAGTAATAAATTGCGTCACATCCTCAATAAATCGTTGTTCTTCTTCTACAAATGGATATAAACTTGAAGTATTATATACTAAAAAGTCACCATGTTCGATTAAATCTACAACTTCTTTAGCTTCAAGTGTTGTCGTTCTTTCGCCATATTCTCCTGCAATAATTAATGTAGGCGCTGCTACTTTGGAAAATACATCGGAGATACCTGTTGCTTTAAATACATCTTCTATTGCTTGAATTTCTTCTTTAGTTGAAATCGAATTTGTATCTTCAACATGTTTTAAAAACTTGTTCATTTTACGTGGTTTGTAATATTTTTTATCATTTAAGAATTTCGATTGTTTTTCATCATCCCAGTTACGAATGGTATGGGCATATTTTCTAAACAAACGCTCTTCTGGTAGCTCTCCTTCAACTGACGTTGGATTAACAAATGTTAATGAAGATACATAGTCAGGATATCTTACAGATAAATCTGCAATAATCATGGCAGCCATTTCATGTCCAATAAATGCGGCTTGATCGATATATATAAAGTCTAGTAATGCGATAATATCATCTGCAAATTCTTGGAATGCAATATGTCTCGGTTTGTCAGAATAGCCATGTCCTCTTAAATCAATGAGTACTACTTGGAATGACTTCGCTAACTTTTTAGCTACGTCATTAAATACCGTATAATTATCGTAAGCCGTGTGAATCAATACAACTGGGTATCCTTCACCTAATGTATTGTAATGTAGTGATGTACCATCATTTCTAGTAAATAAATCCATTAGATCGTTCTCCTTCTAAATTAAAATTCTTCGGCAAAATATCCAGTAATTCTTCGATCGTTGTAATGGTAAAATCAACTTCCTCTTCGAGCGGTTCTATTTCTGCATCTTCTTGTTTGAACCAAACACTTACCATTCCCATTGCACGTGCTGGTGCAACATCGTTTAAAGCATCGTCTCCAACGTACATAATTTCATCTGCTTTGACATCTAATTGATCAATCATATCCTCAAATATCTTTGGATGTGGTTTACGAAAACCTACAGTTTCAGATGTTGATAAGTAATTAATGACATGCATGATACCTAATGAGTGTAGTCTAAATTGTTTGATTTTAGATTTACCATTAGCAATGACCCCAATAAGATAATCTGCTTTAGATAATCGTTCTAGTGTATATAACGTGTCATAATATGGAAATACATAACGATAAAAATGCATTTCAAAATCATTAAATAGATCTTTCCAGGTTAAGCGATCGATGTGAAATTGTTTAATAATAGCTTTATATAAATCTGGCTTGTCATTGTCTTCATCGTCATCTAACTCAATGAACTTATTCTTAAAATCAGCTAATTGTACATGTACAAAATAATCATGAAATCTTTCATATTGTTCTTCAATAAATTTCTCGCGTGATTTCACTCTATCCAGCAATGTGCCTTCTAAATCAAATACAATTGCTTTTATATGACTCAAATCCATCTTTTTAACCTCTTCATCGTTTATTAATTCTTATTTTAGCAAATGAATGACATTAGCGTAATATTTTAGATTGTGATAATAGAATATAACATAATACCGGAATACCTAATAATGACATAATAATACTAGCCGGTACTTGTATTGGATGTATCACAACACTACCTATAAAATCAGCTAACGCCATCACTATTGCACCAATGATGATATTTAAAACCATTTGCATTCCTAGCTCAAAACGCCAATAATAACGTCGAATCAATTGAGGGACAATCATGCCAATAAAGCCGATAATGCCTACATAAGCTACTACAACGGCTGTCATAATAGAGGCTATGGTAAGTACCATAAAGGTCATACGTTGTACATTTAAACCTAATGATTGCCCTTTCAACTCACCTAGTTGCAATAATTTAATTGGACGTAATAATAGTCCTAGACCCATAACTGCAAATGCCAATACAATGGCTATCATGATAACATTTTCAACTTCTGCAGAAGCAAAGCCGCCAAATAAATAATTCGCCACAGTATTTAACTTCTGTGGTTTTATCAATATCAATATATATAATAAAGCATTAAATAATGCCCCTATCATTAACCCAAGTAGAATCAATACACGGACAGGATAACCCGTGGATAACGCCATCGTTAAACTTAATACAATAATTAGCGTTATAAGGCTAAACCCTATTGAAAAGAATGGGATCCATAAAAAACTCAACCCTAAAAATAAAGCTAATCCTGAGCCAAAGGTAGCACCACTCGCTAAACCCAATGTAAAACTATCTGCAAGCGGATTATTGAGTACCGTCTGAAACATTTGTCCAGCTAATGTTAATGTCGCCCCGGCAAGCAGAGCTTCTAACAACCTAGGTAGTCTTACTTTCAATAAAATCGTTTGGTTAAATGGATCAGACAGATCACCAATTTGCCACATCAAACTCATTAAAATGGTAACAATTAAAATCAATGTCCAAATTAAAATAACCTTTATCTTTTTCATAATACGCTCTTTTCTAATTACATTTTCATTATTGTGCCCATCATAACAAAATTTAAATCAAAAAAGTACTAGACTCACATTGAACATAGCTAACTGATATCGTTCATTTTAGATCTGTATCATGTGTACTAGTACTTTTAGAAATCGTTATTTTTTATAAATAGCATCTCTTAGTTCTTTTAAACCGTCGTCTATTCTTGGACCTGGACGTGAGATTTCATCACCATTAACTGTTGCAATACGATGATGTTTCACAGCATTCGTTTTATCAAAGCCACCACGTTTTCCAATGATTTTTTCATATTCAGTCTGTGACTTTCCTTCCGTAGATATCAAAATATCTGGATTGTGTTTGACGATGCTTTCTTTACTGACTGATTTCCAACCATCAATATCTTCAAAGCTATTTTTAGCATCTAATTGTTTTAACATATCATCAAAGAATGTATGTTTACCGGCAGTATATATCTCTGGTTGAGATGATACTTCCATAAATACTTTTGGTGACTTTTGATGTTTCGGAATTGATTGAACCACTTTGTCGACATTATCTTTAGTTTCTTTTACTAATTGATTTGCCTGTTTTTCACGATGCGTTAACTTCCCGATTGATTTAAACGTTTCATATGTTTCTTTAAGTGATTGTGCATCTTTAACGTAAACGACTTTAACACCCTCTTTTTTCAGAGCATCTAAAACCTTTCCAGAAGATGATTTTTGAGATTCATGCGCTAATATTAAATCAGGTTTTGCCTTTAATAAGGCTTCTTTATTCAAATTCATCGCATCAAATTGCTTTTTCCCTTTTTTAACATTTTTAGGATAGTCATCGACAGTAGAAACACCCACAATACGATTTCCAAGTCCAAGTTCATATAAAATTTCAGTGTTACTTGGCATCAATGAAACAATGCGGTGATACGGCGTTTTACCTGTATTAGCTTGATCTTTAGAATCTTTGTCTGATTGATGTTGATCATTTTGGCTGCATCCTGCAAGAATGATTACTAATGACATAATCAATAACCAGAAATTACGTTTCATGTTTGCTCATTCCATTCATTTTTATTTTAATATGTATATTACTTCATTTTATCATATCAAATTCCACATATTTTTCATTAGCTTTTTTGATCATTTTAAATTTTTTAATAAAAATATCCCATCACTATGCTTTATAGTAATAGGATATTCACAGTATGCAAATTGATCTTTTCATGTTATTCTTTTAAATTTTTCTAATCATTATCTTCAAGTATAACTTTTTGGTCCCATTTCCCAAATTGATAATAGGCAAATGCAAATAAACTACTTATGATAAAACCTATACCCATGCCCATACCAATACCTGTTTGTCCAAACATTTTTGAGAATACCTCTGTTAATGGAAAACGTAGTATCCAAAATGAAATAATATTTAACACTAACACTTGGTACATTGCTCCAGACGCCCTTACGATACCATTTAATACAAAATTCAATCCTAAAAATGGATAGCAAAGCGCTACAATACGTAAATAGTGACTACCAAAATCTACAGCTTGTTTATCCTGAATAAAGAATTTAATAGCAAATTCTGCTACTATCATTACGACTAAAGCAATGGTAATCATAATAGCAAAATTATATAATGCTGATACTTTCGCTATTTGACGTACTCTCTTCCAATTACCGACACCAATGTTCTGACCTGCCATACTATTCACTGCAGTTCCGAGCGCCATTGCCGGTAACATAATTAAACTGTCTAATCTTTGAGAAGCACTAAATCCTGCTACAGTATCACCACCAAATTGGGTAACCACACTAAGGATAGCGGCATTGCCACCTTGAATGACTGCCATCTGTAAGCCTGCGGGTATACCTAATTTCAAAATTAAGATGACTTCATCTTTTTGAGGCAGTTTAGGGACTGTAAAAGGAATAAGTTGATGCTTAAGTGAATGATATAAACTGTACAGAAAAGCTAGGCCTTGTGATACGACCGTCGATAATGCGGCACCAACCATACCTAATTGAAAAACACCAATAAATAATGGTGCTAAAATTGCATTAAGTACGACTGCTAAAAATACAATACGCATAGGTGTCTTACTATCTCCAAGTGCACGAGATACCGTATTTACAAAGTTATAACCAAATAAGAATAAAATACCTAAAAAACTAATTTGTAAATATGTCGTTGCTTGTCCTAATAAAGTAGTTGGCGTACCGATTAATAATAGTAAGTGTTTTGAAAATATGAATCCAATCACACCAAATAACAATGCCATCGACGTCATTACAACAACAAATGCATTTAAATATTGCTTAAGACCTTTATAATCCTTTTTACCGTAATATTGAGATAATATCGTTAAAACTGCATTATTTAAACCTAAAATAAATGAAAGTATCGTTATTAAAATAGTAGTAGAAATCGCCACAGCGCCTAGTGCGTGAGCCCCTAATAAATTCCCAACCCATAAACTATCTATAATTTGAAACGACGTTTGAAGTAGATTGGTTAACATGATGGGACCTGAAAATAAAACCAATCCTTTGAATATATTGCCATGCGTAAAATCACGTTGTTTACTCGGCACTCAGACATCCCCTTTGTATTTGCGACTTTTCATGTATTAATTCATTTATCATATCTATTCCCATATATCATGTCAATTTAACCCATTTGCGTCATTAAGCCTTACAAAATAAAAACTGCACTACAAGTAGACAAGCTTGTAATGCAGTAGATTGAATTTAATATTATAACTTTTATACTTCATTCATGTGTTCTTTAGGATTTAGTCCGTATTGGTTCGTGCCTTTTTCACTGTCTTGAACACAATAAGCTAAACAAATTAAACATAATGCTATGTAAAAAATACCGAATATAATTGCAATGATTTCCATAGCACCAACTAAAATATTATTATTAATAGCAATTATGCTATCAAAGTTAAACATTTCAAAAATAGAATTAACTATAGATAATAGTGATATCACAAGCATAATCATAGGTATCGTCTTACTTCTACCTACATCATGAAATCGTCTCACTGATAATGAGAACAGGGCAATATTAATAACAATAGCAATGATGCACTCTATTAATCCAAAAACGATACCAAAATGCCCGGTTACTTTAGATAAATAATCAAATACCCCTTCTACAATCGATAATAAAATCATATTGATAAGTAAAGGCCACCAAAAGTCTTTTCTTCGTGTTCTACCTTCTAATACCAATGCATTTTGCCAAAACTTTTTATAAGCTTCTACCATTTTATGACCCCTTTTCTAAATTGTCATGTTCTTTAGGATTTGGTCCATATTGGTTCGTGTCTTTTTCACTGTCTTGAACACAATACACTAATGCCATAATTGAAATAACAATACTTCCAATGGCAAATATAATTGCCATAATTGCTAATACAATGATGACAACAATATTTAAATGCTCTAGTTGAGAAAACCATCCATAGTCATTTGCCATTTGATTTATCGGATTTAAAAGGGTTAATACTAAATAGATGACGGGTATCGTTTTACCTTTTCCAATATCGTGAAATCGTCTTACAGAAATTGTAAACATCGGTACTGTAAAAATGAGATACACGATATAAAAGACAATGTCATAAATGATTTTCCCATGCTGAAGTGGTACTAATATTAACGATGCAATAATCGCAATCAATAATAAACAAATCATGTTAATTAAAACCGGCCACCAAAAATCTTTTCTTCGTGTTCGGCCCTCTAATATCATTGCCTTTTGCCAAAACGTTTTATAAGACCTTAACATTTTATACCCCCTGTCACAAAAAATTATTTCAATATCTATTATATAATTTATCAATTATCATTCAATATGACTACAATTTTTCAATTAATTTAAAAATATAATTACTATAAAAGAACTAATACATTTTGGTCATCTAATCATTGACAGATGATTCAAAATAAGAATCTAAAAATGTATAATGTGTACCATTCTTAATATTAAAGTAATTTTTACCGAAGTTATCTAACAATGCGTGGAATTCATTCGCATCTTGATTGTTAAATGTTGAAGGTAATTGTATTTCTTTTTTAAATTTATCGTAACTATCTGTATTCGCATAACCGAGTTTGGCATATAATCGTCTCGTGTAACTATCCGGAATAAACTCTACCCCACCAAAAATATAAACGATCAATACATCCGCTGTTTCACTGCCAATGCCACGTATACTTAATAATTCTTTTCTAAGATCATCCCTGTATTGTGTAACAATACCATTATAATCAAAATGATGTTGATCTAACCATGAGAACAATGCATGAATCGCTTTAGCCTTATTTTTATAGAAACCACTAGATTTAATCACCATTTGTAAGTCTTCTAATGGCATATTTAATATATATTTCGGGTTAAAATCCGTTGCTGCTTTTAATGATTGTAAAGCTAAATCGGCATTTCTCCAATTGGTGTTTTGAACAAGTATCGCTCCTAACATCATTTCAATGTTACTGTCTGCAGGCCACCAATGTTGAGGTCCCATGTTTTGATATAAAATGTTATATAATTCTTCTGTTTGTAACAAAATATTCCCCTTTTACATAGTCATAAAAACACCCTTATAACCGTAGTAGCTATAAGGGTTTAATCACATTTTAAATTACATTGACTCTGGTGCAGATACGCCAACTAATGCTAATGCATTGTTTAAAGTAATTCTTACTGCTTCTACAAGCGCAATGTGAGCTTTTGTTTTTTCAATATCATCTGTTAATACTTTTTCAGCGTTATAGAATTTATGGAAGTGTGACGCTAAATCTTGAATATAATTTGTCATACGATGTGGTGCTCTTGAGTCTGCTGCACTTTCAATTGTTGGTTCAAACTCTGCCACTTTTTTCAATAATTCAATTGCTTTTTCATTAGTGATTTTTGAAAAATCAACGTCCGTACTAATGTCTATACCTTGTTCTTTAGCTTGTTTTAAGATAGAACAAATACGTGCATGACCATATTGTGCATAATAAACTGGGTTATCTTGCGATTGTTCTTTCGCTAATTCCATATCAAAATCAAAATGTGTATCAGGACTACGCATTGTTAAGAAATAACGTGCCGCATCGACACCGACTTCATCCATAATTTCACGTAATGTAATGGCATTACCTGTACGTTTACTCATTTTTACTTCTTCGCCATTTTGCATTAGACGTACCATTTGCATAATTTGAATTTCTAAACGATCACTATCTACTCCAAATGTTTCAAGAGACGCTTTCAAACGGTTGATATAACCGTGATGGTCAGCACCCATTAAATCAATTAAAATATCATTACCACGTTGTACTTTATCAAAATGATAAGCGATGTCTGGTAAGAAATAAGTGTAATTGCCATCTTTTTTGATTAATACTCTGTCTTTGTCATCTTTAAAATCTGATGTACGCAACCAAGTTGCACCATCCGCTTCATATGTGTAACCTAATTCATTCATTTTAGCTAATACTTCTTTAATTTCGCCTTTTTCATATAGAGACGTTTCACTAAACCAATTATCAAAATGTGTATTGAAGTCTGATAAATCTTTCTTCAATTTAGACATTTCATAATCAACACCAAGTTGTCTAAATGTCTTCAGACGTTCGTCATCACTATAGTCTTTAATTTCCGGGTGTTTATCCGCTAAATCTTTACCGATTTCAACGATATCTTTACCATTATAACCATCTTCTGGCATTTCATGACTGTCATCACCTAATGACTCAAAGAAACGCGTTTCAATTGAACGTGCAAGATTTGAAATTTGATTACCGGCATCATTAATATAATATTCACGCGTTACATGATAGCCTGCTGCTATTAAAATGTTAGCTAATGTATCACCAACTGCCGCATTACGCGCATGGCCAATATGCAAGTCTCCTGTTGGATTAGCTGATACATATTCAAGTAAAATATTTTTATTTTTAGATTCTTCAGCTTTACCGAACTGATCGCCTTTTTGAATAGCCTCTGGAATAATATCTGTTAAATATTGGTTATCTAAATAAAAATTGATAAATCCTGGCCCAGCGATATCTACATTTTTAACATGCGCTTTACTAGCATCTAAATGATCCACGATGGCTTGTGCAATTTCACGTGGATTACGTTTAGCTATTTTAGTAAGTACCATTGCAATATTCGTTGAATAGTCCCCATTTTTTACATCTTTAGGAATCTCTATTTTAATTTCTGGAATGTCATCTGCTAATTCAGCTTTTTTAATACTTGCTTCAATTTCTTCAACTAGCGTCTGTTTGACTTGTTCTATTATGTTCATTAGCCTAACTCCTTGTAATTTATTTCGTATTGGTATGAACCCATTTTCTCTTCATTTTGAAATAATTCGTAATGTACTTTCAGTTTACCACCATCTGGGGTAACAAAATGTAGAATACTTAACGTTTTAACATTTAACGGAATACGGCCTGCAGGTATATCATAAAATGTAGTTGTTTCAGCACCTTCTACAAAATGAAAGTTCATATTAATATCGCCTTTTCGAATCAATTTCACGCCATCTTCTTCTATTTTAATGGTTACGTTAACGTTGGCATCATCTATATGTTCAGTATATCTAATGATGTGAGATTGACGTTTGTGCCATGATCCTTCAGTAGTAAAATCAAACTTCTCTTTTTCGCCATTTTGTTTAATTATCTGTTTCGTTTGGATTTTAACATTATTTTCCAATTTACTACTCCCTTATCCTACACAATAATACATGATATTATAGCATAATTGCCCTATTGCTTGTAGTATTGGACGATTGAATTTATTAATAAATATAAAAAGGTGGATAAGCCAAAAATAGCTTATCCACTCATTTTATCCTGTCTAAACTCAACAACATCTTCTAATGATTCTATGTCAACAATATGTCTTTGATATTTACATTTTTCAAGTTGATACTTATAGAAATATACGATGCCGAAAATCAGTGCTGTCATGAATATTAATTTATTCATTTTTTTACCTCATATTCTATAATGATATTTATTTCTTTTTTATATTATCATTATCACAACTATGAGTAAATACGATTTATCCTCGTTTATTAATTATTGAAAGGCACCATCTTTATAAATCACTTTTTCCTTACTACCACCAATAAATTGATTGTAATTGTCATTTTGGAAGTCAGTTAATAACGCTTTAGACGTACCATATTTTAATGTGCCACCTTCAGTAATGATTTGCATTTTTCTAAATAGCAAACCATCTTTAAGACGAATTTCCTTTAATGGCTCATAATCTAAAATATCAGCATCTTTAATTTCAAATGTTTTAAATGCAATGGTTAAACACGCTAACGTCTCTTCCCCTAAATAATAGACATGCAAATCTTCTTGTTTATGTTGTCCCACTAAAAGTCTACCTTTAACAAAGCTATGTTCTGGAAATTTCAACTCTAAAAAATCAATCAGTTCTTCTTCTTTTAATTTGAATTGCATAAACCCATCCCCTATTCTCTTTTTAATTGAATATCGATAATACAATTGCATATATAATAATATTATATTGTATATAAAATTCAATGTTTATTTTTATGTTAATTGAACAATTTATCAATCAATGTTCACGATATATATTTTCATAAATTAAAATATTGTAAATCCTATGATATAATTTCACTATAATAACTAATATAAAAGCACGAAAATCCAAGAGCTATTGTTCTTCAATGGAGGGGAATAATTTGATAACAAACGTATTATATGGGAAATCTGAAATAGAAGTTGAGGTTCCAAGTGATAGTACAGTTATAGAACCACAAAATATTGAACCTGTAAAAAATGTAGAGGAAACTATCAAACATGTTTTAAAACATCCTACTAATTCAGAACCACTGAAAGATATGGTTAAAAGTACAGATACAGTTTCAATTGTGATTAGTGATATAACAAGGCCTACACCTAATCACATTTTAGTACCATTGTTAATAGATGAACTCAATCACGTTCCACTTGAAAACTTCGTTATCATTAATGGTACTGGTACACATAGAGATCAAACTCGCGAAGAACTAATAAGTATGTTAGGTCAAGACATTGTTGATACCGTTAAAATCGTTCATAATCACTGCAATGAGAAAGAAAGCTTAAGAAAAGTTGGCGAAAGTCAGTATGGTTGTGATGTTTATTTAAATAAAGAGTATGTAGATTCTGATTTTAAAATAGTGACTGGATTTATCGAACCTCACTTTTTTGCAGGTTTTTCTGGTGGGCCTAAGGGTATTATGCCTGGTATTGCCGGAATCGAAACCATACAAACATTCCATAATGCACAGATGATTGGAGACCCTCGTTCAACATGGGGTAATTTAGAAGATAATCCTGTACAAAATATGGCTCGTGAAGTTAATAAAATGTGCAAACCTCATTTTATGCTCAACGTAGCACTAAATAAAAATAAAGAAATTACTGCTGCATTTGGGGGAGAGGTATTTGAGGCACATAAATTAGGTTGTGCATATGTAAAAGAGCATGCCATGTTTAAGTGCGATGATAGATTTGATGTTGTTATCGCCTCTAATTCAGGCTATCCATTAGATCAAAACCTATATCAAACAGTTAAAGGTATGAGTGCTGCTAGCAAAGTTGTTAAAAAAGACGGAAATATCATCATGGTATCTGAGTGTGCAGATGGCTTTCCTGATCATGGTCAATTTGCAGAAATTTTCAAACTAGCTGATACGCCACAAGGCATATTAGATTTAATTCATGATCCTAACTTTGCAGAAGTTGATCAATGGCAAGTTCAAAAACAAGCAAGCATTCAAACATTTGCTAATGTATATGTATATTCAAAGTTAACTGATCAACAACTAACCGATTCAATGCTCATTCCTACAGGAAATATTGAAAAAACATTACAAGATTTAGAAGCGACCTATGGACGTCCATTAACTATCGGCGTTATGCCTCAAGGCCCTTTAACGATTCCATACGTTGAAAATGAATAATACAAATTAAATTAAGGAGGAGTACCCTATGACTAATGTAGAAAACAAAGAACAAAAGTTAGATCAATTATTGAAAGATATGAAAAATGTTGTGATTGCCTTTTCTGGTGGCGTGGATAGTAGTCTCGTACTCAAAAAAGCAATTGATATTTTAGGAAAAAACAATGTTATCCCAGTAGTAGTGAAATCTGAACTTTTTAGAAACGAAGAATTTAATCAAGCCATTGAATTAGGTGAAAGTTTAGGTTTACGTGTGTTAGAAACTGAAATCTCTGAATTAAAAGATACTAATATCGTTAAAAACACGCCAGAGAGTTGGTATTATAGCAAACGCTTAATGTATAGCAAATTAGAAGATATTAGAAAGAATGAAGGTTTTAATTATGTGCTTGACGGCATGATTATGGATGATTTAGAAGACTTTCGTCCAGGTTTAAAAGCTAGAGACGAGTTTCATGTGAGAAGTGTATTACAAGAAGCACATTTATATAAAGCTGAAGTACGTGAATTAAGTCAACAACATCACTTGCCTGTTTGGAATAAACCTGCTTTGTGTAGCTTAGCTTCAAGAATTCCATATGGTGAATCATTAAGTTTTTCAAAAGTAAATAAAGTGAATGAAGCAGAAAAATATATTCTTAATCTTGGCATTAATAATGTACGTGTTCGTTATCATCAAAATATAGCTCGAATAGAAGTTGAAGATAATGACTTATTAACTGTTATACAAAATAAAACAAACATTACGTTAAGACTTAAAGAGCTAGGATTCGATTATGTCACTATCGATTTAGAAGGTTATCGTACTGGTAGTATGAATGAAGTCATCAATACATCATCTTTAAATATTTAATTAAGCATTTCATATTTATAACCGTAAGGACGACAATTTATGAGTAATGATAAAAAGCTAGAACAAATATTAGAAAAAGTTCAATCTAACGATATAACAATTGAAGAAGCTAAAATACAACTACGTCACTATGATGAATTGGGCTTTGCTAAAATAGATTTACATCGTGCTCAAAGACAAGGCTTTCCAGAAGTTATCTTTGGTCAAGGTAAAACGAAAGAACAAATTCATGAAATAATCATAAGTTTACTTCATGATAAACAAACTATACTTGTAACACGTATAAATAATGAAAAAGCACAATATATTATAAATAAGCATCCTTATTTACAATATCACGAAACAGCAAACATGATTAGTTCCCCTGTTGAAGATATTTCCAAATCCTCATCTTATGTTTCAGTATTATGTGCTGGTACATCGGATTTACCAATTGCCGAAGAAGCAGCCATAACTGCCGAAGTGATGGGGGTACAAGTCAAACGATTTTATGATGTAGGCGTATCAGGTATACATCGCCTATTAGAGTATATGCAAGAAATTCGTAGCGGACGTGTTTCTATAGTTATCGCAGGTATGGAAGGCGCTCTAGCAAGCGTTGTGGGCGGTTTAGTCGATCATCCAGTTTATGCTGTTCCTACTAGCATTGGTTATGGAGCTAATCTAAACGGCGTTTCTACACTTCTCGCCATGATTAATTCTTGTTCACCAGGGACGAGTGTCTTAAATATTGATAACGGTTTTGGTGCTGGTTATAATGCTTCAATGATTATTAATATGTTAGAAAATAGTTAGAAACGAGGATAAAGATATGAGTAATGCTTTGTATTTAGATTGCCATGCTGGTATAGCTGGAGATATGTTATTATCAGCGCTTGTAGATATAGGTGCGAATCCTAAAGAGATAGAAAATGAATTAAAAAAATTACCTCTTGAACATTTCTCATTACACTTTAATAAAGTATTAAAACAAGGTATTAATGCTATGACGCTTAAAATTGATTTCGATGAATCTCATCATCACCGTAAGGCAAGCGATATATTTGAGATGATTGAGTGTAGTAATTTAGCACCTAGAGTAAAATCTCGTAGCAAAGCTATCTTTACTACCATTGGCCAAGCAGAAGCAAAAATACACGGTATGTCATTCGAAGACGTCCATTTTCATGAAGTTGGTGCTATAGATTCTATTATCGATATTATCGGTGGATGCATCGCTTTAGAACAATTAGATATTGATGTCGTATATTGTTCTCCTATACCTACGGGTAATGGAAAAATTCAAATCGCACATGGACTCTATCCTATTCCTGCACCAGCCACTGCTGAAATTCTAAAAGGTATACCACTTGCAAATTTAGATGTTCAAAGCGAATTAACCACTCCTACCGGCGCTGCTTTTGCTAAATGCTTAGCTACATCATTTGGTGCTTTTCCAACCAATACAATGTTAAATATTGGTTATGGAGCAGGTAACAAAGACTTTGATTTTCCAAACATATTGCGTGTTATTCAATTTGAAATAACCAACCAACAATTGGTTTCGGATCAAGTTCAAATCATAGAATGTCAAATTGATGATATGACACCAGAAATGTTAGGAGATTTTATGGAAGGCGCATTAGAACAAGGTGTATTAGATATATTCTATACACCAATTACAATGAAAAAACATCGTCCTGCCACTCAAATTACAGTTATTTGTAATATTAATGACAAGACACGTATTGAAGATTACTTACTCACTCATACCACTTCATTAGGAGTTAGAAGCTATTCAGTTAATCGTCGTATATTGCATAGAGAAAACAGGAATATTAAAACGGTATATGGCAATATATCTGTGAAATTAGCATTTAAAAATAATAAACTAATTAAAATCAAACCTGAATTTGATCAAATAAAACAAATAGCTAAGGAAAACAATATAACTACACAGGTCGTCTATCAACAAGTGACTAAATCCATAGTCGAACAATTCAATATATAATAAACTAAAACTAACCTCACGATAATATACTAATATCGCGAGGTTAGCTTTTTTTGTGGTTTATCCCAAAGCCTTAAACAATTCTTCGGTAGAGTTATTCCACATTTCTTCATTGTGATTTTGTAAAAATGTTTTTAATACTTTTTTATTGTCTTCACCAATATGGTCGATAATAATTTGATGTTTCATTGATTTGTCCATCATATTAACGTGTTCTGGCATACTCTTATACCCACGTCTTATACTTTTGTTTACTAATAAGTAACATGCTGTTACACCGGCATAGTAAGGGCCATTTTCGCCTCTTTCAGTTGTAACCCAACATAGCCAGTATTCTTTAGCTTCTTCGCCTTCTACTTCTGATTTATCTGTTATCCATTTTACACCTTTTTCAACTTTAGCACGGGCATGCATACCACCTATATCAACAAAGGCTTCTTGATTCGCAACATCTATAAAGACAGGCGCAATATTATCTAAACTAATTGAACCAATATTTGTACCTTTATGACCATCTAATGGGTCATTTTTTATGATGTTAAAATTAAATCCTTTTTTCTCAGTCACCATCGGTACCTCCTCATACAATTTTCAACTGATTACTATATTAAATGAGCGATCACATTCTATCAAATCATTAATTTAATTCATTTAATAGATTAATAATAGAGCCTTTAATCATGTCATCTTCAATATTTAAAACCAATTCTTTTGGATAGTACAATTTATAGTCTTCTCTATTAATACCTGTAATACTATTTATCACTAGTGATTGATTACTAATTTCTCTTATCGTACCATCTCTTCTCAATAAATGAATCGGTTTACGATTGGAACCCGGTCTATCATAATCATAAGGTAAGTCTGAAAATGACTCACTTACGAAATAGTAATCTGGATTAATGCCTCCCGCTTCAAATAGTTCTTGAAGTTCAGAAATGGTAATAATCGAACCATCAAATGGAATATATTTAAATAAATCACGGTTAATAAAACGACGTGATAAATCACTTAAAATCTCGTCATCTTCATCAATCCACTTTTTCAAATAATATAAGACAACCGCTTCGTCTAAATCTACATATTGTTGAATCGTCATTGTACCTTCAAAGAAAGGAATAAAATCTTCAGGTGACTTTTTAAATTGATAGCCTTCATTATATAATTGCTTTGCTCTTTTTAAACAATTATTAAGCAATACTTCTCCACCACGACTAACAGGATGGAAATAAATTTGCCAATACATTTGATAACGACTCATGATAAAATTTTCAACGGCATGCATGCCGCTTTCTTTAATTAACACTTCGTCTTTTGATGGGCGCATTAATCGTAATATACGTTCCATATCAAACGCACCATAAGACACGCCTGTAAAATACGCATCTCGTTGTAAATAGTCCATTCTATCAGCATCAATTTGAGACGATATCATAGAAATAACTAGTTTATTGTGGTGTGTTTTATTAATCACATCTGCCACTTCTTGAGGAAATGTATCTGACACACGACTTAGCACTTCATTTACTTCAGTGTCCCCTGTAATAATCGCCTGAGTAAATGCTTCGTGATCCGTATTGAAAATCTTTTCAAAACTATGTGAAAAGGGGCCATGACCTAAATCGTGTAACAATGCAGCACATAAAGCAAGAGGACGATCATTGTTATCCCATGCGTCACGACCTTCAAACGTTTCATCTATCATGCGACGAACAATTTCATATACGCCTAAAGAGTGACCAAAACGACTATGTTCAGCTGTATGAAAGGAAAGATATAATGTACCAAGTTGCTTAATTCTACGTAATCGTTGAAATTCTTTCGTCTTAACTAAATCCCAAATCAATTGGTCTTTAACATGGATATACCTATGTATAGGATCTTTAAATACCTTTTCCTCTGCTAATTTACTCGTTGTATACGATGATTGTGTCATGTAATACCTCCTTTTTATGTGAGACTTTCATCAATGTCTCTGTCTTTGATATATATTTATGACATACGTCTTAGAACATCTTTTTCATTAAAGCCAAATTCATAACTTCACCGTACATTTCAGGCTGATATGAGCGAATCGTTTCAAACCCTTGTTCTTTATAGAAATGAATACCTTCATCATTTTGATTATCTACTTCTAAATAAACCGTATCATATTGACCTTTAAATGCCTCTAAACCTTTTTCTAATAAATGTGTACCATATCCTTTATGTTGTGATTCAGGATGTACGTAATGTGCTGATAAATATAATTCTTCTCCATAAATAAAATTGGCAAAGCCAACAATTTCTTCATCTTCTTCGGCAACTAAAAATAGTTGTTCTTGCATGCGTTTTTTCAAATGTTCTTCATTATATGAAGCTGCTAATAATTCATTTATTGTACTTGCAGCATAAATATTTAAATACGTATTGTACCAAGCCTTTGTTGCGACATCTCTAATTGCTACCGCATCGGCACTTGTTGCTTCTCTAACTCTATACATGTATGTCTCCCCTAACAATTCCAAGTTATTAATAAATGTATTATATCACATATATATCCTATTCATTTAATAGAGCGAATTAAACGTTTTATACTTATATATTTTTTAAAAGTATTTATGAAAGCACGTATTATTTTTAAAAATCTGTTTTATTAAATGATGCCTCTACTGTTGAAACGACTCATAAAATATTAAGACCCCCAATACATTAAGTTATAGTAAAGGGGATATCTTAATTCATTATCTATTTAAGCAATCTTAAGAATTGCTTTGACTAAATTTGTTATTCCATTCTTTAGCTCTCTCTAAAGCATAGTTGTCTTTCATAATGTCTCCAGGTCTCTCGGCCGTGCCAACGATATAGCCTGCTAATTCGCCACCAATAAATTCTAATGTATACTTCATTTGAGCAATACATGGTTTAGCTTTTACTTTCGGACAATCGCCACCTACTAAAATTAATCTAAGTTCTTTTTTAGACATCACTTCTTTAAAATCTGAATACCTTGGATCTACTATCGATTCAGACCAATGATCAATAAAAGCTTTCATTGAAGCTGATACACTGTACCAATAAACCGGTGACGCAAAGATAACGACATCACTATCTAATACAGTTTGTATGAGTTGTTCATAGTCATCAGAATATGACTCAATATTTTTATTATCATGACGCACATCTCTTACTGGATTCAATTGATATTTTGTTAAATCTAACCACTGATGTTCAATATTTTCTAGAGCATATTGCGTGAGTTGTGCAGTATTGCCTTCTGGACGACTCCCACCAAATAATACCGTAATCATTCATTGTTCCTCCTAAATCATTTCGATTTGAAACGCTTTCATTTATTCAATATCTTTCCTTACCCGTTTATAAAAATTTCATGTATGTATTGAGTGAAATATTTTTATTATTCAAAGATAATTATTTCTATTATAAAATATACCCGTAAAAAACTATGCGTTAGTTTCTTTACGGGCAATTTTCTAAAAAGGTTAGTGACTCAAATAATTTCATCACTTTCAATATTATTTATTAATCGGGAATAATGAATCAATTTGATTAATTTCATCTTGAGATAATTCGACATTAGCTGCATCAATATTTTCAATTACTTGTTCTGCACGTTTAGCTCCAGGAATAACAACGTCTAATGCAGGACGAGTTAAATAAAATGCTAAAACGATATTAGCAATCGAAGTTTGATGCGCTTCGGCAATATCTTTAAGTTGATTAACACGACGCACGTTATCTTTGAACACTTCTGGTTTAAAGTCTCTTCTTGTCGCACGGTGGTCATCAAATGTAGTATTTTCATCATACTTACCAGCAAGAATACCAGAAGCTAATGGGAAGTATGGTACAAATGTAATTTGATTTTCTGCTGCATATTGCATCACTTCTTCATTTTCTCTATGCAATAAATTATACTCTAACTGTACTACATCTACATAGCCATCTTTATTGGCCTCTTTCAATTGGTCTAATGTAAAGTTGGATACACCAATGGCTTTGATTTTCCCTTCTTCTTTTAACTCTTGTAAAGCAGCGACAGCTTTATCTTTTGGCGTATTATCGTCAGGAAAATGAATATAATACAAGTCAATATAATCAGTTTGTAAACGTTTTAAACTGTTTTCAACTTGTTGCTTAATAAATTCAGGGGCATTATTTTGTTGTACATTATCTTCTTCATCGAAATAATGAGATCCTTTTGTAGCAATTTTAACCTGTTCTCTTGGGTATTCTTTTACTACTTCTCCAACTAATTCTTCAGAACGTTCTGGCCCATATATATAGGCTGTATCAAGTAAAGTAATACCATGATCAATTGCTTTTCTTACCACTTCTTTACCTTGTTCCTCATCTAAATTTGGATATAAGTTGTGTCCACCAACTGCATTTGTACCTAATGCAATTGGGAAAACCTTAACATCTGATTTACCTAAAGTGACTTCTTTAGCCATACTAGACATCTCTCCTTTAGTGATTATATATATAATGTTTACCCTAAATTAAATATAATCATTCATAAGGAACTCGCTTTTATAACAATAACAAAAAAGAGATCTGACAAAAGTTTTGTGCATTTGAACCACCTTTAATGACGTTCCAATAGCAGGATTTTGTCCGACCTCTTCTTATATTATTTAATTGCTTTTTTCTTAGCTAGTTTTTCTTTTAATTTACGATCTTGTTCTTCTATACGACGTTTACGTTCTTCATTTCTCTTTCTTAGTCGCTCTTCTTCTTCAGGATCTCTAGGTTTTTTAAGTTGTTTCGTAACCTTTTCTATTAATTCTTCTTCAGTCAAAGCAGCAAGCGGACGATTATTCACAAATGCAAATGTTTTTCGTCTACCAGGACCACAATATGACTGACAACCAATTTCTATTTCTGCTTCAGGATCAAGTTTCTCTAATTTCTTTTTTAATGTTTTAATATTTACAGCCTGACATTCATCACAAATTAAAAATTTATTCTTCATATTGCTTCCCACCTTTCTGCTCCTTTGATTTATTACCGCACTACTTTTGAACGTTCAATTATATTATCTGGGAGTGGGACAGAAATAATAAAGAACCTCTAACCATTTATTATGTAGTGGTTCTTACACATTAGCCTCAGCTAATGTGTACTTTAAAATAGGAATACATGAGTGAAACTCATGCATAAGAAATACTAATTTCTAAAGAAAAAGTATTTCTTTATCGTTGTCCATCCCCAACTTGCATTGCCTGTAGATTTTCTTTTCGAAATTCTCTATGTTTGGGGCCCGTCCCTCCCGGCAAGGTTAACTAGAAATGAAAAAGCTTGGTACATTAGACCGTCTTTGTATTTGATTACTTACTTATACATGCACATTACTCATAGATTCCTTATTAAGAACACATACGCTAATGACAAACATTCTTCGATTACTTCTGTCTCGCTCGTTTCTATTAATTATCAACTCTAATTATTTTACTCTTTTTATTTAAAATTTCAAGGTCATTTTTATTCAATACGATTTTATAACACAAAAAACAACCTTTTAGAATGAAAACCTCAATGACCATCTGAACGATAAGATAGATGATCATTAGTATTCATTGTTAAGGTTGTCTGTTTATTGTCCATGATAGATTTTAAATTGTAATGGTTTGATATCATTCTCTATCCATTCATCGTAAATCTTTTGTTTATCTACATTTTGATGAATAATCGTTATACCGCAATCACCACCACCAGCACCTGAGGTTTTAGCAGCGCCGCCATGCTTTTCAGCAATATCACATAATGATTTTAATTTATCTGTCTCAATATCAACTGATGCTTGATCATCCATCTTGCGAATAATAGCACGATTTTGGCGAATCATTTTTTGAACACCTTTAATATTATTGGTCTTAAATGCATGAATTAAATATTCAACACATTGATGAGAATGATCTAAGAACTCACCATAAAAAGCCGGATCTGATTTGAGTCGTTTGACTTCGCTTACTAAATGCGGAGACGATGCAGGTGACCCAGTCCATCCAATCAGAACTTCCATGTTTTCTGGTGCTTGCAATGGCTCTATATGTAAACCAGGCCAGTTTTTCTCTAAAACTGTATTAACTGATGTCGTTTCTATTTGTTGTTTCACCCAATCATGATCAAACGTACTATACGCTAGCCAACCACTATAAACACTGACTGCAATATCGCCACAAGAACTTAAACTTTGTAATTTCATATTAGAAATAACAGCTAGTTTATAAATATAAAGATTAGATAGTTCTAGTTCATAAAATTCATTCAATACTTTAACTACTGAAACTAAAACTGCTGCACTCGATCCAAGTCCATATTTGTTACCATTCACATCATCTAAGTTACTATCTATCGTTAAATGAAAGTGTTTTAACGGAATGTCACAACTTTTGGCATATTGTTCAAATACTTCTATTGCTGTAACTACATAGTTAAGTTGTTTGGCTGCTTGAGGATCAGAAATGACAATACTGTCCTCATCTCTATAAAAAGTGACCGGTTCATGATGTAATGTTTTTGAGTGTATCGTACCTTCAACTTGTGTAGAAGGTTCAATAGTAGCTGTAACAAAGCGGTTTAGTGCAATTAAGACAGACTTATACCCTGGTTCTGTAACTGCATATTCACCAGCTATATAAAGTTTACCGGGTGCTTTGACCTGAATCATTCTATCATTTCCTTACTTAATTATTTCAACGCCTGTAGCGATAATATCACTCGCAATAATTTGTGATGCTTCAAAATGTTTTAAAAATTGATCGATGACTAATTGTTTATTTTTCTTTTCAACAAGGACTTTTACATTAGGTCCTGCATCCATAGTGAAATAGCAAGGCACTCCCATCTCACGACATTCATGTACAATAGCCATCGCATCGTAACTTTCTTGAACCAAATATGTAAACGGTGGTTGAGAACCTAGGTTCGTTGCATGCATACGTAGACCATTAGCTTCTATCACTTCACCTAGTTGTTTAAAGTCTTTAGCTTCAATTGCTTGTTTAGCCTCTTTAATGTCTTCATCGACATGATCTAACCAATATTGATAAAAACGTGACGTATCACGTGTCAATGACATCCCAGATCGACTTGATACTTTTTTCGATTGATTATTAATGACCACAAAAATCATTGAAAGTTCATCTTCCCAGTGATCCGCATCTATAGGATGTGCATATGAGGTTTCATCATCATGACCTTTTTCCCATTCCGCAAATCCACCAAAAATACTGCGTGAAGCTGAGCCAGAACCACGTCGTGCTAAACGCGATAAATCTTTATCTGATAGATTAAGTTGTAACGCTTCATTACATGCAGTCGCTAATGCTGCATAAGCACTTGCAGATGACGCTAGGCCAGCTGCTGTTGGTACAAAGTTTTGGCTATCGATTCGTGCATGTAAATCTGTACCAGCGATTTCTCTAACAATATCCATATATGATTGAATCTTTTTAGTTTCTTTCTCATTGGCTACTTTACCATTTAAAATCAATTGATCAGCAGGGTAATCACTATCGAATGTGACTTCCGTTTCGGTATAAAACTTATCTAATGACACTGATAAACTATTATTCATAGGTATTATCAATTTTTCATCAGCTTTACCCCAATATTTAATCAATGCGATATTTGTATGTGCGCGTGCTTTACCACTCTTTGCCAATGGGTTAACCTCCTAAATTCTCAATCCATGTGTGTGCTGCTCCAGCCTTTTCAACTGCAGCTACAATGTTTTTAGCTGTTTTTAAGTCTTCAGTGAGCAATAACATACTGCCACCTCGGCCTCCACCAGTTAATTTACCTGCAGTGGCACCGTGTGCTTTACCGATTTCTAACAACTCTTCTATTTTATCATGACTCACTGTTAAATTTCTTAAATCTTGCTGGCATTCATTGAAAATACGGGCAATCTGATTAAAATCGTGATGTTCAATTGCCTGGCTTGCTTGATAAACTAAATCCCCAATATGTTCAATATGTTTCATATATTCTGGTGATTCGCATAATTGGTGAACGTCTTCAACTGCTTGTTTTGTAGAACCTTTTACACCTGTATCAATGACAACCATATAACCATTTAATTGTAATGTTTTTAACGTTTCTGCATGTCCTTTTTGGAACCAAACAGGTTTGTTAGAGACAATGGTTTGTGTATCAATACCACTTGGTTTACCATGAGCAATTTTCTCAGCCCAATTGGCCTCTTCAATTAATTCTGCGTCACTTAACGATTTGCCTAAGAAATCAAAACTCGCTCTCGTAAATGCTACTGCTATAGCAGCGCTTGAGCCTAAACCTCTAGAAGGCGGCAAATTCGTTTGTATTTTAACTAATAATGGCTCTTCTACACCTGTATTATCAATAAAGCGCGTTACCATAGACTTTAAATGCTCTGGTGCATCATACAATAGTCCATCATAAACATCACTTTCAATAGCTGAATAATTCCCTTTTTCAAGACTTTCAATTAAAACCTTAATCTTACCGGAATTAAATGGAATAGCTATAGCAGGTTGACCAAAAGTTACTGCGTGTTCACCTATCAAAATAATTTTACCGGTAGACTCCCCGTATCCTTTTTTCGTCATGTTATTATCACCTTTTAATATACCTTCACTAATCTATTTCGTAATATTAATGCCCGTGCTTTTATTAGTACTATTAAGATTATCATTAATAGCCAACGTATTATTTTAAAATTTTGTTCAAAATCATGCATATATTTACCTTTAAATAAGATTTTGTAAACATTTTTCAAATAATATATAAAACGTTTGCTATATATTCTTAAATTTTTCCACCTCAACTATAATACTACAAATATTTCTTGGAATACACAGATTTATATATAATATAGCAAGTTTAATCCATAAAATTTGGGTTTCGTGAGTAATTAACGCGTAAAAAACCGTCTTATTCAAAATGCATCATAAGCTAAGACTAAGCGGTTAGTCTCAAGCACATAGTTATGATGACAAAAGATGTCTGAATAAGACGGTCATTCATATTTTGTTGTCTTTAATATCTAATTTATACTACTTTTCATTCATTTTTGTAATCATTTTCGCATTACGATCAATCATCTTATCGAAATAGCCTTCATAGCGTTGCCATTCTTCATCAGTGATTGGATCCATATTTAAACGTCCACCTAAATCTTTGATAGCATACAATAGTAAAAACATGACATCTTGTACTGTGATTTTTCGATTTAGTAGCGTCTCAAGTGAAGCCATACAATTGGGTTCTATGTCTGGGTATGTGAATTTTGTTGTTTCACCTTTAAGTGCATGCTCATAAAAATCTTTCATCATTAAAGCACGCTCAGAACCAGAACCTTCTACACACAGATATACTTGTACAGCAATTCCACCACGCACGCGTCGTTGAGAAATACCGGCAAATTTCTTACCATCAATACTCAAATCGAATTTACCAGGGCAGTACGAACGTTCAATTTCATGTGTATCGATGTCCACATCTTCATCTTCAAACATTTTAGCAATCAGTAAGTACATGACTGTAAATGCCTCATCTATTGTTGTCTCTGTCTGTCCTTTGAACATCAATGAAATATTGAGTACACCTTGGTCTAAGACAACCCCTAGACCTCCCGAATTACGGACTATAGCATTATAACCTTTTTCATCTGTTAAAAAGGCAATACCATCCTTTAAAAACGGCAAGCGTGAATCATGAATGCCTAGAATCACTGTATGTTGGTGAACCCATGTTCTCACTACATTAGGTGACATATCTTTGCCTACACTTTCGCAAAACGTATCATCAAAAGCAAATGATTGCATAGGTTCTAAGCCACTAGAATGATCTACATAGCGCCATTCAATATCATTAAAATATTTGTTACCTAAATCCATTATTGTAATGACTGTGCAGCAGTAATAATTGATAAATTATAGACATCTTCGATAGAGCATCCACGTGATAAATCATTTACAGGAGAATTAAGTCCTTGAAGAACCGGACCAACAGCGTCATAGCCGCCTAATCTTTGTGCAATTTTATAGCCAATATTACCCGCTTCTAAACTTGGGAAAATAAATACATTTGCATCGCCTTGTATTTTTGCACCTGGTGCTTTTTTCTCAGCTACACTTGGTACAATTGCCGCATCAAATTGGAATTCACCGTCAATAACAACATTATCTAATTGTTCTTCAGATACTTTATCTTGTGCTAACTTCAATGCATCTTGAACCTTAGTTACATCGTCTGATTTCGCAGAACCTTTAGTTGAAAAGCTTAACATAGCAACTTTGGGTTCCATGCCGAAACTTTGTGCAGATTTTGCACTTTCTACTGCAATTTCAGCTAGGCCTTGTGCATCTAATTCTGGATTAATTGCGCAATCACCAAAGATATATTGTTCTTCACCTTTCATCATAAAGAAAATCCCTGATGTTTTAGAAACACCTGGTTTAGTCTTGATAACTTGTAATGCTGGACGTACTGTATCACCAGTAGAATGTGCTGCACCACTTACTAATCCTGCTGCTTTACCAGTGTATACAAGCATAGTTCCAAAGTAATTAACATTGTCTAATAATTCTTCAGCTTGCTCTTTTGTCGCTTTACCGTTACGACGTTCAACAAATGCGTCTACCAACTCTGATTTCAATTCACTTGTTGAAGGATCGATGACTTCTATATTGGCAAGGTCTAATCCTTTGTCTTTTGCTAAAGATTGAATCTTATCTTTATTACCTAAAACGATTGGTGTTACGTAGTCAGTCGCTTGTAATTGCGTTGCTGCAGTTAACACACGTTCGTCTTCCCCTTCAGGTAATACAATATTTACATTTTTCCCTGCTAATTTGTCTTCTAATACGTTTAATAGATTAGCCATAATGTCCTCCTTGAATTTCTTTTCATAATAACGTTTACAAAACTAATTATACGTCATTTTAAATTAGAATGCCATTTCACTCTTTTGTAATCATTTACTTAGTAGTTAGCTATTTGTTTATGATAAAATTTAGTATGAATTGAACATATAGTTTTAAAGGAGCGATAAACATGAGTGAAGCAGCCGAAACACTAGACGGTTGGTACAGTTTACATTTATTTTATGCAATTGATTGGGCGACATTCAGATTAGTGCCAGAAGAAGAACGCGAAACTATGATTACTGAATTTGAAAATTTCGTGAACACTAAATCTGAGGCAAGAACAACACATACTGGCGATCAAGCAGTTTATAATATTACTGGTCAAAAAGCAGATTTATTATTATGGTTCTTACGTCCTGAAATGAAAGAACTTAATACTATCGAAAACGAGCTTAATAAACTACGTATTGCAGATTTCTTTATTCCAACATACTCATATGTATCTGTAGTCGAATTAAGTAATTATTTAGCAGGTAAATCTGATGAGGATCCTTATGAAAACCCTCATGTAAAAGCTAGATTATATCCTGAACTACCTCATGCTGAATATATTTGTTTCTATCCAATGGATAAACGTAGAAATGAAACATATAACTGGTATATGTTACCAATGGAAGAAAGAAAATCATTGATGTATAACCATGGAATGATTGGCCGTAAATATGCTGGTAAAATCAAACAATTTATTACAGGTTCTGTCGGTTTTGATGATTTTGAATGGGGTGTTACATTATTCTCTGATGACATTCTTCAATTCAAAAAAATCGTTTATGAAATGCGTTTTGATGAAACGACTGCACGTTACGGAGAATTTGGAAGTTTCTACGTAGGCCATATCTTAAAATCAGAAGACTTTAATCAATTTTTCAAATTTTAAATATATGTCTTATCGATGAATCCTTATTTAATAAGGATTCATCGTTTTTTAATTGCAATAAAGAAGTACACTTTGCATGCAAAGTGTACTTCTGACGAGTAGTATCCTTGGGAGAACTTTAATCACTACTACGTATAAGTTAACTACAAAAAATATATTGTCGCTACCCAATATATTCTGTAATAGTTAACTAATATTATTTTAACCATTTTGAAATATTTGAAACATAACTTTAGTGTTTTTTTATATAAAAGATGTAATAAGTTTATATAAGTTGACAATTAAACCTATAAAACCTACATTTTCTAAAAATTATCAAATACCGTTCAACATAAAATCGATATACATTATATATTTAGACAATCATAATGTATCCGCTTATTTATATCGCATTTCAACTTTTATTAACATATCATTAACTTTATATAATGGTTTTTTCTCAATACATCCTCTATAATAAATCTAAATTCAAAAATTTAAAAAATTGGTGATTAGATGACAAAAGTAGTGAATGAAAACGATCATGAACGTCTTATTAAAGATGTTGTCATGTTGGCAGCGCGCATTTTACTAGAATCTGGTGCTGAAGGTACAAGAGTCGAAGATACAATGAATCGCATCGCCAAAAAATTAGGCTATCAAGAGAGCAATAGCTTTGTTACAAATACAGTAATTCAATTCCATTTACATAACGAATCAACACCTCGCATGTTCAGAATTAATGCGAGAGATACAAATTTAATTAAGATTTCCCAAGCAAATGAAATTTCTCGTTTGATCACTAAAGGCGCTATCACGTTAGAAGAAGCTAAAGAAAAATTAGAGAAAATATATGTTGCTAAACGAGATAGTAGTCTCCCCTTCAAAGGATTTGCAGCAGCAATGATTGCTATTAGCTTTTTATATTTACAAGGCGGTTCGCTTATAGATATTTTGACAGCCTTACTTGCAGGAAGTCTTGGTTATCTAGTTGTGGAAATACTAGATAGAAAGTTACATGCACAATTTATCCCTGAATTTATAGGATCTGTCGTAATAGCCATTATAGCTGTTGCTGGCCATACGTTCATACCTCATGGTGATCTTGCAACAATTATTATTGCTTCAGTCATGCCTATTGTACCTGGGGTATTAATCACAAATGCCATTCAAGATTTATTTGGTGGTCATATGCTCATGTTTACCACTAAATCATTAGAAGCACTTGTCACAGCCTTTGGTATCGGTGCTGGTGTAAGTTCAATTTTAATCTTAGTCTAGGAGAGCTGTTATATGTTTTGGATATTAAATTTTATATTTAGTTTTTTAGCATCGCTGTTCTTCTGCGTGATATTTGATGCTCCTAGAAAATTATATCTTTCTTGTGGTGTTGTAGGTGCTTGTGGATGGATGATCTATATTCTCTTCTATAATGGCTTACAAGTACATACCATATATTCAAGTTTCTTTGGAAGTCTTGCGTTAGGATTATTGAGTCACTATATGGCGCGTTATAAGAAAGAACCAGCGATTATCTTTATGGTCACTGGCATTATTCCATTAGTACCTGGAGGCCTTGCCTATGATGCTACAAAGAGTTTAGTCCTTTTACATTTCAATAAAGCTATTAATACGATGCTAGAGGTAACATTAATCGCAGGTGCAATTGCCCTTGGATTACTTTTCGCAGATCAAATCTCAAAAATTATTATCTCTGGCTTCGATAGAACGAGAAAAAAATTATAAACCTTATATAAATAAAAAAGTCATGATGAGTATAAAGAGATTCTCTCTTCACTCACCATGACTATATTTTTATGATTTATGATTTGCTGGTTCTTCAACCATATTTTCTACTTCGTCTTCACTTCTATTTAAAATTAATCTACTTAATTCATCATTGTCCATTTTTTTAAGTTTAGGATAGCGAATCGCAAAGAAGATTAATCCTAATACTAACCATACGCCTAATGCAATGTATGATGGTAATGATAATGAAGCCGGTGTTCCTGGTATTAATAATAAACATAAGAAGATGAATGATACCACTGAACCAATAATACCGAATGTTTTGTATATAGGTGCGTACGTATTACTTTGTTTATTATAACTAAATAATTTACTAGCTGATAAACATGTTACAAAGTAAGCAACAGAAACACCTGTTGATGACATATCAACTATCCATGTTAACGCTGTACGTCCTAACCATGGTGCAATTAATGATACACCTACTAAGAAAATAATTGCTACATATGGTGTTTTGTATTTACTATGAATACGACTGAATACGCGTGGCATAATGCCTGAACGACCCATTGAGAAGAGCAGTCTACTAGCACTCATTAAGAAACCATTTAATCCAGTAAAGATACCCATCATAATGGCGATGGCTAAAACGGCTAATCCTACATAACCAAATGCTGTTTGTGTTTCAGCACCAGTTAACCATAGTTGGCCATTTAAACTTTTCTGGTTCGTACTTAACCATCCTGTATATAACAACATCACTACATAAGTCATTGATGCTGCAAGTAAACTATAAACGATTAATTTAAATGTCTTATTTGGCGCAAAGTTAAATTCTTCAGCTGTTTGTGGAATATTATCAAATCCTACATAAGCCCATGGTGCAATCGATACAATCGTAATAATTGAGATAAACCAACCTTGGTCCGAATTAGCCAACGGTTGTAAATTATCTAAAGCAAAATTATTACCAAAGAATGAACCAAAGAACATAAGTAGTACGACTACAACCATCGCTACACAGAAATAATATTGTAATGATCCAGATACACTTGCACCTCTAATAGCTACAAACATAAATACAAGTAACAATACTGTGGCAATAATGATTTCTGTTATGTAGACATCCCAACCTGCGACAGTATATAATTTCCCATTATTCAATACATTGGGCAATAGGAATTTAATCAATAGACTAAATGCGGTAGCATTTAATGCTACTACACAGACATACCCGAAGGTTAAGAACCATGAAGAAAAGAAACTCACATATCTACCAAAACTTAAAAAACTAAATGCAAACGCCCCACCTGATACAGGGAATTTTTCTACTAAAGCACCGTAACTTACCGCTATTAAAATCATAAGTAAGGCACCAATTACTATACCGATGGATGCTGCAATGGGACCTGATTGCCCTATCCAGTCACCTGGAAGAATAAATGCGCCCCAACCTATACACGAACCATATGCAATCGCCCAAACAAACTTCTCTGATAAGTTTTGTTTGAGGTCGCCTCTATCTACCTGTTTATTTTTATCATTTTCCATAATTAAAAACTCACCTCGAGATATTCATATACCCGAAAAGGTGAGTCATGTAACTTAATTATTAAATTATTGTTATCAAATTTGCATGTAAATTGTAAAATTATCACACCTTATGCTGAGAATTTAAATGTAGCAATAATGAGCATTAACCATCCTACGATAAACAAGACGCCCCCAATTGGTGTAATGGCACCTAAAATACGAATTTGAGTCAACGCTAAAACATATAATGATCCACTAAAGAATACAATACCGAAGAAAATGAGCCAACCTGCCCAATTCACATTGATAGATGTTGTACCACTAATCACACCAATGACAAGTAATGCTAAACCATGATACATTTGATACATTGTTGCTTTTTCCCAAACAGACATATATTTGTCTGACAGTTTACCTTCTAAACCGTGTGCCCCAAATGCACCAGTACCTACTGCCATCATAGTATTTAAGGCACCTAAAATAATAAATAATTTCATCATAATTTATGTTCTCCTTTTTTTATTAAAAATCAAATATTGATTCACCGTTACCAATTTCATCATCTGTTGTCATTAAATTAGAATTAGATAACGTTGAGGATGATTGTATTTTATTTGAATCATTTGTATGCGTCACTTTTCCACCCATTGCTTGAATTTCTTCTAGTGTTACATCATCATACGACTTGTGCTGATTTGACGCTTTAATAGACTTATTCTGTGTATCAATATCTGTATGTGTAAAATCATTATGTTGTAAACTTTGCGCATTCATGTTGCTTTGCGTAGATGACGTGTACAGTGATGTAATCGTATGTATGGCATACATATGTTTCTCAAATTCATGTTGTGATGATGATTCATCAGCTTGAACTAACTCACGCTCAATTAATTGAATAATTTTATCTTTATCCATGTGTTGCATCCTCTCTTTCACACCATTGAATCGGTGTTCGACCTTTGGATTCTAAATAGGCGTTTGCTTTAGAATAAGGTTTCGAGCCAAAGAAACCTCTATAGGCTGATAATGGACTTGGATGTGGTGATTTTATAATAAAATGTTTAGACGTATCAATTAACTTTATTTTTTGTTGGGCTGGTTTTCCCCATAAAATAAAGACGACGTCTTCTCGCTCTTCTGAAATTGTACGAATCACTTCATCTGTAAATACTTCCCATCCAATGTCTTTATGAGAATGTGCCTCTCCTTGTCTTACAGTTAAGACCGTATTTAAAAGTAAGACACCTTCTCTTGCCCAATCTTGTAGATGAGGTGATTGACGTCGACAACCGATATCGTCTTCCAATTCTTGATACATATTTCTTAATGAAGGTGGGAATTTCGCGTTTGGTTGAACTGAAAAAGCTAAACCATGCGCTTGATTAGGACCGTGATAAGGATCTTGTCCTAATATCACTACCTTGATATCTTCAAATGGTGTTAAATCAAAAGCTTGATAGATATTTTCTCTATCTGGATATACGACTTGTGTTGTATATTCCTTTTCAAGAAAGTCATGCATTGCTTTAAAATCATGTTTTGTTGTTATATTGTGAAATACTTCAGACCATTCCATCCTATTCACCTCAATGGTATTTTAACACAACTATCTCTATAAATTATATCGTCTCAACAATGTAAACCATATAAAAAATTAAGTTTACAAATATATTTATTTTGTATATAGTGCATATTAAGATGAATTAAGTTTGGAGCGACGAATATGTGTACAGGATTTTCATTTTTCACTCAGCAACAACATCATTATTTAGCTAGAACGATGGACTTTGCCTTTGAATTTAACGGCATACCAACTGTCGTACCTAGACACTTTGAGTATCAATTTGATTTAGAGCCTTCAATGAAATTGATCTATGGTTTTGTAGGAACCAATTTAAAGGTAGGCCGCTATCGATTTGGAGATGGCATTAATGAATGTGGCGTAGCTATTTCAAATCATTATTTCACAGGTGAAGCATCCTACAGTAAACATAAAAGGTATGGCTATTTCAATATGGCTCCCGAAGAATTTATTATTTGGGTTCTAGGTTTCACTAAAAACATCCAAGACTTAAAGCAAAAAGTTAAAAAAGTTAATATTATGAACGAAAAAAACGAAACGCTAAATATTGTACCTCCCCTTCATTTTATTATTACTGACCGTGAAGGACATACCGTATCAGTCGAACCACATAACGGCCTGCTTATTGTTAAAGATAATCATGTAAAGGTACTTACCAACGCCCCGAAATTAGAATGGCATGTTGAAAATTTAAGAAATTATGCCTTTTTATCACCTGAGAAGTCTACAAATCAATTAGTTGGTAAAGTCCTTGTGCGTTCTATGGGGTGCGAAGCAGGTACTAACGGTTTACCAGGCGGCTATACATCTACTGAGCGCTTTGTTAGAGCTACTTATTTAAGACATCATTTGCCTCAATCAAATGATGAAAGTGTAAATTTAATGAATTGCTTTAAAGTGTTAGACTCAGTGAGTATTCCTCAAGGTGCAGTCGTTGATGCAGGAGAAACGCATTATACACAATATCAACTAGTAATGGATAGTAAAGACTGTGCGTATTACATCAAACCCCATTTCACCAACCAAATATTTAAAATACACCTAGACGAACATTTTCTTACTAAAGAAGACATGACTTTTATAGATGTTAATGATCAGTTGACCATTACACAATTGAATTAAAACAATTAACCAAGCCAACCATGGCACAATTTTATTTTTCTCATACTTGAATCGTGATATGATGGTACGTGTATTAGAAAACATTGGGAGTGAATACAAAATGGCATTAAAAAAAGTATTAACAATAGCTGGTTCAGATACTAGCGCAGGTGCAGGAATGCAAGCAGATTTAAAAACATTTCAAGAGTTAGATGTCTATGGTATGGTCGCATTAACAGCTATCGTTACAATGGATAAAGCAACATGGTCTCATGATGTGACACCATTACCTATGGATGTATTTGAAAAACAACTTGAAACTGCAATTTCAATTGGTCCAGATGCAATTAAAACAGGAATGTTAGGTACTGAAGAAATTATCAAACGTGCTGGCGAGGTTTACGAACAATCTGGTGCAGACTATTTCGTTGTAGATCCTGTCATGGTATGTAAAGGGGAAGATGAAGTACTTAACCCAGGAAATACTGAAGCAATGATTCAATATTTATTACCTAAAGCAACGGTCGTGACACCTAACTTATTTGAAGCTGGACAATTATCCGGCCTAGGTAAACTGACTTCTATCGAGGATATGAAAAAAGCAGCTCAAATCATTTTTGATAAAGGTGCTAAACATGTCATTATTAAAGGTGGTAAAGCATTAGACCAAGATAAATCATACGATTTATACTACGATGGTCAAACATTCTATCAATTAACAACTGATATGTTCCAACAAAGTTACAATCATGGTGCTGGTTGTACATTTGCAGCAGCTACTACAGCTTATCTTGCAAACGGTAAATCCCCAAAAGAAGCTGTCATTGCAGCTAAAGCTTTCGTTGCTTCAGCTATTAAAAATGGTTGGAAAATGAACGATTTTGTAGGACCCGTTGATCACGGTGCTAATCGTCGCGTTGAACAAATCGACGTACAAGTCACTGAAGTATAGAAAATATTATTGCTTTTAAGCTCAAAATGAACATTAACGTTCATTTTGGGCTTTTTATATCGACATATATTATGAAAAATGACTACGCTTAAAGTCGTAGTTTTGACTCCAATGTTCGACCGATACAAAGTTGATACTAGAGCCTCATGTTTTATATCTAAAAGAGATGTACTATATAAAGTGTAGAGAGACAAAGGAGGCAATACAACATGATTATTCATAAACAAGATATACAAAACGGTGTCCCTATGTATGAAATCATCACGAAAAAGTTCAAGACAATCACAGTTAAATTTGATGAAACTTTAAATGACAATGATATCTATCGCTTGCTCTCTCTACTAGAAAATGACATAGACACTATGCAATTTAGACAAGCATGAGTGTTATTTTCAACACCAAGAAGAGATTCATCATTTGCGTTTGAACATTAAGACATTAAGCATTCCATATTGTATAACTGTCCCAAAATGATGGTATTAAAGTTGCTTGTCCCCTAACCAATGCATACTTTAAATGCCTCACCCCTAAAATACTCATCTTAATATTGATAGAAAGCACTATTGTTAGCCAAAGTTGTCCCCTTTGGCGCTCAGAGAGAAACTTTGAGCTATGCTAACAATAGTGCTTTTCTTTGTTGACCCATTTTACATATAAGCATAAAAATTCATGATTCAAGCAAAGCAATCTATAATTCCATTAATTTAATTAACGATTTTGTATATATTTATATCACTTTAGATTTTTATGAATTAAATATAAAATATAATGTTATATTAATTTATGAAAGAGTTACCTTTAAATAAATAGAAAAGGAGTGTTTATATGATAACCAAATGTCGCAATGTCATAACTTTGATACTACTGTTTTTAATGGGATTGAGTATCTTTAGTTTTCTCAATCAAGCACACGCAAACTCAAACGTAAATCAAGCAACTGCACAATCTAATAGTACTCAAGTTAAAGTAGAAAATAAGGACGTACCTAAAGCCGTTGACCGTTTAGCGAAGAAAAATTTCCTGTCTCATGTTAGTTTGCTAGATCAAGCATCCCACACTTCAAAAAGTGCCTATACTTTGGGTGAGCCATTCAAAATTTACAAACTCGATAAACAAAGTGATGGCAACTTCTATTATCCTGTCATTAATAAAAGTGGCGATGTAAAATATATCGTTACCATTTCTCCTAATCCTTCTAATAAAGCAAAATATTCAATTAACGTTTCCCCTTTCATTTCAAAAGCATTAAATAACTATAAAAATCAAAAGGTTACAATCTTCACTAGTAAAAAAGGTTACTTTATAATGGGTGAAGATAAAGCGCCTCACTTAGTTTTAAAAACACCTCGACAAGATGCTAAATCAGATAGAAATCTGACAAAAGAATCAGCCGTTAGATATAGTAAAGCATTTAATCAAACAAGCCATATCGCAAATCCAATCACTAAGTATCAAACAGCTATTAATCAACAACCCCAATATGTTAATACCCTTAAAAATATGCAAATTAGAGAAACTCAAGGACAAAATGGATGGTGTGCAGGTTACACTATGGCATTTTTATTAAATGCTACGTATAATACTGGACATTATAATGCTGAAATGATTATGAGAGCATTGCATCCAAATCTAAGTGGCCAAGCCTTCCAATTCACAGGGTTAACACCTCAAGAAATGATGAGATATGGGCAATCTCAAGGTAGAAATGTCAATTATTTAAATAGAATGCCTCAGTTTAATGAAGTCGATAGATTAACTAAACAAAATAAAGGTATTGCTTTAATCAGTTCTAGTGTAGAACCTAGAAACGGTATTCATGCAGGTCATGCTATGGCCGTTGCTGGTAATGCTGTATTAAATAATAACCAACGTGTTATTCTCATTTGGAATCCATGGGATAATGGTTTAACTACGCAATCAGCTGACAGTAATGTGATACCTGTTTCTGATGGTACCCATTTTAGATGGAATGCTTCCATTTATGGTTACTAATAAAGTGAAAGTTAGTGGGAATATATGACTCAATTCGAAATAATTAATATTATAGATGTAAATCCCTACTCTCCAAATAGTTCATTCCTTAACATGTTAGAGGGTAATTGGTTTCCTAAAAATTTTGATACAGCACCTCTTAAATTCGTATTTAATGAAACAATGCAACCCAGTTATTACTGTACCAAATTAGATACTAATCAACGGACCATTGTATTAACTGAAAAATCCACTTTATCTATTGTGATTGAAATATGCATCATCAATCCAAATAAAATCATCTTCAATTTAATTAATATCAATGCTATTGGCGCTTCACCTAAAATGATATTCGAAAGATAATCAATTTAAGGTAACTCTTTCATAGCAACATAAAAAGGCTAAAAGATGAAATTCAAATTTCACCTTTTAGCCTTTCTTTAATAAGTATGACTACTCTATTTTACTTAAAAATGGAATTAGCAATGACGAGCTAAAATAGTCATCATTTTAAATTAAAAGTTTTCTTTATCTTGTCTTTCTTTAACCCACCATAGAGCTTCTTTAGGGTGTGTTTCATAATATGCTCTATCTTCTTCGTTATCTACGTTTGGATAAGACCCTTTAAGTGACTTACCAGCTGTAGTGACATGAAGTAATAAAATTACTAAGAAACCTATCACACTAATAGTTGTTAAATAATACGCTGGTGCTAATACATTACCAGTAGATTCAACTAACCATGATGCGATTAATGGTGTAGTACCACCAAAAATTGATACTGAAATGTTGAATGTGATTGATAATGTACGATATCTAATGTGTGTATAGAAAATTGTCGGTAATGATCCAGGCATTGTTGCTTCGTAAGTTGATAAGAAGAAACCTAGGATAAGCACACCAATAATAATAAACGGTAAAGATTTAGTTGCTAATAATGAAAATGCAACGATACTTAATAATGTAAGTCCACCTGTACCGATTAAGAATACTTTTTTCTCTCCAATTTTGTCGGCCATTTTACCAAATCCTAATGCTAATGGAATCATAATAGCCATCACACAAGTAATAATAACACTTTTCGTTGTTTCATCTACTTTCGCTACTTGACCTAGGTAAGTTGGTAAGTAAGCTGTTACCATATAGTTTGTAACGTTAAAGAATACTACAGCAACAAAACAAACTAAGATATCTTTATAATAATAGCGAATAATACCAAAGAAACCGATTGTATCACGTTTCGGTGTTGTTGCTACATCATTTTCATAAACTGGTGATTCTTCCAATTTACGACGTAAGTATAATCCAAATAATCCTAAGAATAATCCTAAAACAAATGGAATTCTCCAACCCCAAGATTGCATTTGATCATGTGTTAAAAAGAAACTTAATAACGCAATCATAATTGACGCTGCAATGTAACCTGATAACGTACCAATTTCAAGTCCGCTACCTAAACTGTTACGTTTTTTATCCGGAGATGATTCAGCCACATAAGTCATAGCACCTGCATATTCTCCACCAGTTGAGAAACCTTGCAAGATACGTGCCAATAGCAAGAGGATAGGTGCCCATATACCAATCGTATCGTAGTTCGGTAGTACTCCGATTGTTAATGTTGAAAGCGCCATTAAAATAATAGTCGTTGTTAATACAACTTTACGTCCGTATTTATCTCCAATAATACCAAACACTATTCCACCAATAGGTCTAAGTAAAAATGCAATAGCTAGTGCAGCAAATGTAAAGATTTGTTGTATTTGAGGATTTTGCACTGGAGAAAAGAAATTTGCTCCTATGTATGCAGTTGTATAAGCATAAACACCAAAGTCAAACCATTCCATGGCATTACCAATACCGGTTGCGACAACGGTTTTTTTCGCTTTTTGAGCGTTGACCATGTTAATATTTTCTTTTTCGAAATCCATGAATTTAAACACTCCCTTTTATATGTTACATAATTATACTCAGTTAAATATCAATGTCAAATTAATTCAAAATAAATTCTTTTCAAAAATACAAGTTTATTCAATTTACAGAATATTTTATTTAACATTTGAACCCAATAGGATTAACTAAGCGCTATGCAAATAATATTTTGAAATGATTATTTTTTTATCTATTTTTAAATATAGATAGTTTTACCCTCTCTTTCTCGATTCAAACCGTGTAAAACAAACATATTTGTCAATCATTAATGATATCAATGGTTTTAAGGCAACAAACTTGTACTATCTTCACTAAATAGCGCCATCATTCACTTTATCTTACTAAAATCTCTTTTAATTTTATATCATATCATTACATAATGATGTTTTTGATTTCACCATATCTACTCATTTATTATCAATTTGATTAAAAAAGACTAAGTTAAATATATATACACCTTAAGTTATTTTTATTAATTTAGAATTCTCGTTAAAATTCGATGTTTTTTTATCTCTCATTTTTACAAAATTTCCCGTAAATTAGCATTTCTAATATTCGATGTAACAAATTTATTATTATAGATATATTAATGTTATTTTCTTAAAATAATGATTTAGTCGTTATTGAAACAAAGTAAATATTGTTCCATTTTCTAATTCACTTATAACTTCAAACTCACATTTGATATTTAAAATGCCAACAAAGTATAACGCTTCGCTGACATAAAAATTATCTATTTATAATATTGTATTGATTTCATCCGCTTCATTTAAAATATAATCTGGATTCTCTCTTAATAATGCCTTTGCGTCAAAAGCGCCCCATGTCACGCCACAAGACTTAATACCAGCTGCTTTAGCCATTTGAATATCATGAATAGCATCACCAATATATATACTACGTGCTGGATTAAGGTGATGATTCTGAATAATATAGTTGATACCCTCTGGATCCGGTTTATACCGCCTTACTTTATCAGAACCAATAGCTTCTTGAATAAATCTACTGAGCCCTAAATGATCTAAATTTCTCAATAACACATCGGTCTTTTTACTAGAAACCACAAACATCTGCTTCTTTTTTCTCAGTAATTGTTCTAATGTTTCAGATATACCGATGACTGAACATAAATATGTCGTTTCTAATTGACGATACTGTTCTCTAAATAATTCTAACAATTGATTTAATGCATCTTCTGTTAAAAAAAGGTCACTCATTTCTATAAATGACTTTTCAATAGGAATCCCCATATAATGTACAATATCTGCATCACTTGGTTCAGATAACCCAAATTGTGCAAAAGCTTCTTTAGTTGCTTCAATTGAACACTGCTTAGAATTCGCTAATGTCCCATCAAAGTCAAAAATATAGTTGTCAAAATTCATGATAATCACCTCTAAAGTACATATAACATATTTTCATTATATAGTAATTTCATTAATTTTTTCTATAAAAAAAGCAACTCTCATTTCATGAGAGTTACTTTATATGATTTATTCTAAATTAGCATGATTATTTTGCATTGTTGTTTCATCGACGTCTAATTGTGTCATTAATCCAATAACTATACTATCTAAAAAGATTTGTGATGATTGTTCAAACAAACTACCTAACGGTTGTTCAGATCCAGTGGCATCATGTTTTGTACCTGCTGGTAATTCAACTACTGTGTCTGCAATTTCACCAATTACAGAATCTAGTTTAGTTGTTAGTAATACCACTTCTGCTTCAACTGATTTCGCTTTATCTGCTAATAAGCGAAGGTGTTCTGTTGAACCTGAACCAGAAATCACAATGAATAAATCACCTTTTTGAATTGATGGTGTTGTTGATTCGCCAATAACAAATGCTTGTTTACCTAATTGATTGAGTCTCATTGCAAAACTATTTGCAACGAATCCAGAACGACCCTTTCCTGCAACAAATATACGTGATGCTTCAGTTACTTCTGATGCAAATCCATCAAATTCTTCATCTTTAACATGAGATAAAGTACCCTTTAACTCATCTATAATTAATTGATAATGATTAAAAGTTGTCATCATTATTTACCTTCAATAGCGTCACGACATTGTTTAGCTGCTTCTACAGGGTCATCAGCATTTGCGATACCGCCACCAACAATAACTAAGTCTGGTTCTTCTGCAACAATTTCTTTAATTGTATCTGGTTTAATACCACCAGCAACTGCAACTTTAGAATTTTTAATCACTGATTTAACTTTACGTAAGCTATCTAATGGAGATTGTCCTTCAGCTTGTAAATCGTAACCAGTGTGTACTGCAATATAGTCAGCACCCATTTCATCTAATTCTTTCGCACGTTTTTCTAAATCTTGAACAGCAATCATATCTACTAATAATTGTTTGTCATTTTTATGTGCTTCTTCAACTGCTGCTTTAATTGATGCATCTTCAGCTACGCCTAAAATTGTTACAACGTCTGCGCCGAATTTAACAGCTTGACTTACTTCATAGTCTGCTGCATCCATGATTTTTAAGTCTGCTAATACTTTAGCATTGCTAATATTTTCATTTAAATGTTGAACGGCAGGTAAACCTTCATTAATCACAATTGGTGTACCAATTTCTACAATATCAACATATTCTTCTACTTTTTTCGCAAGTTCTGCTGCTTCTTCTTTATTTAATAAATCAATAGCTAATTGTAATTCCACTATAATTCATCCTTTCAAATTTATCTGTTTTTTATCTATCTCATTGAATGAATTACCCTGTAAACTTTTATTTTAAACGAAATTTATTTTTCAAAATAGCTTAGCTGTTCTTTAAGTCTGGTGCAGCCGCATCATCTACATAGATTTCTACATTTGGATGTGTCTTTAATATTGTAGACGGGATATCTTTGCTTACCGGTTGATTCAATAAGTCATTTATCGCTTGTTTCTTTTTCTCTCCAAACGCTAATAAAATGATTCTTTTAGCTTTAATAATTGACTGAAGACCCATTGATATGGCTTGCTTAGGTACTTCAGACTCATCGTTAAAGTATCTACTATTTGCTTTAATTGTACTTTCTGTTAAATCCACGACATGCGTTTCACTTTCCAAAGATGTTCCTGGCTCATTAAATCCGATATGTCCATTTTCGCCAATACCTAACAATTGAATATCGATTGGCCCTTCTGATTCAATTAATTGATTATAGCGTCTTGCTTCTTGTTCAAAATTAACCGCGTCTCCATTAGGGATATGAATCCGTTGGCGATTAAAATATGGATATTGATTAAATAATATGTCATCCATATAATAATGATAACTTTGTTCATGCTCAGGTTCTAAACCGACATATTCATCTAAATTGAACGTAGTCACTTGTGAGACATCTATTTGATTTTTCTTTAATAGTGTAACTAGACTCTGATAAACATCTGTCATAGTACCTCCTGTAGCTAAACCTAGTTTACTATCTGGGCTATAGTCCATTTGTTTAAATAACTCACAGGCAACATAAAATGATGCTAATTCTTTAGAACCTAAATTAATAATTTTCATAATTAATCACCTCAAAAATTTGCTATCAACCAACATAAAAACAAACCCCTTAATTACATTTGGATTATAACACGATACAACATTTTTTTAGTACTAAAGTGATATGCCAACTTTAAAACACTGATATATATGAATAATTTTAAATTTCATAAAAGAAATTGAGCAGAGATGTACATTTATTGCGTTGTTTTTAGTAAAATAGACTGATAAACACATTGAATGGTGTAAGGAGTGAACGTGTTGGAACCTATCAAATATGAAGAAGTGATGAAATTACTCACCTCTTATGAAAATAAACCCGTTTACCTACATGTTGAGACGACAAATGGTGCATATGCCAACCATTTTGATGAACGTGTATTTAATGCAGGTACTTTTTTAAGAAATATACAAGTGACTTATGAACACGCACAACTAAAAGACGGAGATAAAGATCCATACCGTATCGGTTTAAAACTTCGCGATGGCGGTTGGGTTTATGTTCAGGGACTAACACATTACGAAGTCAACCAAGATAACGAATGTCTCATAGCAGGATTTAATTATGAAGGGCAATTGGCTGCTACATTAGAAATTAGCGAAAAGCCATTTACTATATAGAGGAGGTCAAAATCATGACAGATGAAAGACATGTACTCGTGATATTCCCTCATCCAGATGATGAAACCTTCTCATCTGCGGGAACCATTGCAAGCTATATTGAAGCAGGCATTCCTGTAACTTACGCTTGTTTAACACTCGGTCAAATGGGCAGAAATTTAGGTAACCCCCCATTTGCCACAAGAGAATCATTACCTGATTTTCGCGAAAAAGAATTAGAAAATGCTACTAAAGCTATTGGAATTACAGATTTACGTAAAATGGGATTACGAGATAAAACAGTAGAATTTGAACCACATGATCAAATGGATGATATGATTAAAAATTTAATTGATGAAACTAATCCTTCATTAATTATTTCATTCTATCCTAAATTCGCTGTTCACCCTGATCACGAAGCAACTGGTGAAGCTGTAGTAAGAACCGTTGGACGCATGCCTGAAAATGATCGTCCAAGATTGACTTTAGTTGCGTTCAGTAATGATGCCCCAGATATTTTAGGCGAACCAGACATCCAAAACGATATTTCTAAATATAAAGATATAAAAATCAAAGCTTTTGAAGCACATGCATCACAAACTGGGCCTTTCTTAAAAGAATTAGCAAGTCCACAAGTGGATGGACAAGTTCATAGCTTTTTAGAAATCGAACCATTTTGGACATATCATTTCGAATCTTAATGGAGGTTAACAATGACAGAATTTGATTTATCTACAAGAGAAGGCCGATGGAAACATTTTGGTTCTGTTGACCCTATCGAAGGTACGAAACCAACTACCAAAAATGAAATGACTGATCTACAAAGCACACACAAAAACTTCTTATTTGAAATAGAAGAAGTAGGTATTAAAAATTTAACCTATCCTGTATTGATTGATCAATTTCAAACAGCAGGTACATTTAGCTTTTCAACAAGTTTAAATAAAGATGAAAAAGGTATTAATATGAGCCGTATCTTAGAAAGTGTTGAAAAGCACTATAATAATGGTATTGAATTAGAATTTAATACACTCTATCAAGTATTGAGAACATTACAAGAAAAGATGAACCAAAACGCAGCAGGTGTAGATGTTAGTGGCAAATGGTTCTTTGACCGTTTTAGTCCTGTAACTCAAATTAAAGCCATTGGAAATGCTGATGTCACTTATGGTTTAGCAATTGAAGGTACTAACGTAACGCGTAAAGAATTAACGATTCAAGCCGCTGTCACTACGTTATGTCCATGTTCAAAAGAAATCAGTGAATACTCAGCACATAATCAACGTGGTATCGTTACAGTGAAAACTTATTTAAATAAAGATGACATTGTCATTGATGATTATAAAGATAAAATTTTAGATGCGATGGAAGCAAATGCAAGCTCCGTACTTTACCCAATTTTAAAACGACCTGACGAAAAACGTGTCACGGAACGTGCTTATGAAAATCCACGTTTTGTTGAAGACTTAATCCGATTAATAGCAGCTGATTTAGTTGAATTTGATTGGATTGAAGGCTTTGATATCGAATGTCGTAACGAAGAATCCATACATCAACATGATGCTTTTGCACGTTTAAAATATAGAAAATAATAAAAGAAATGCAGTACTTCCAAAATTGATATATTTGGAAGCACTGCATTTTTTATTTTGTCATATGCATTTTCTTTTCACCTGGTCTAACAAAGCACATTGCAATGATACTAATTAACGATGCTACCACTGCAGATACAAACATTGAAGAATAACCATAAGATGCTACTAAATAGCCTGTTAATGTTGGCGCAATCACTGTTGCAGTATTAACAAAGAAATGTGTAATACCACCATATGTACCTGTATTGTTAGGTGTTGTATCAATAATTACAGCCCAATAAACGGCATTAGGTAAGAAAATGAATGCGTTTCCAATCATCATTAAAATCATGACCGCTACAATACTATGTGTAAATGGAATAATTAAAAAGCATGTAGCAGCGCAAATCATACCTACTATTGAAAGTCCAGATCTCGCAATACGTAGACTTCCTGTCTTTTTTCTAAGCCAATCTGATAATTGACCACCGAAGTACGCTGTGAAAACTGCCCCAATCCATGGAATCATACCTAAATACCATAATGAATGGACTTCAAAATGATATTCATCCTGTAAATATTTAGGCGTCCAAGTTAAAATAAGAAAGTTAACATATTGGAAACCAAAGTAACCTAACATATTACAGATTAATGTTGTACTTGTAAAAAAATGATACCATTTTTCTTTAGATTGTTCTGTATCAACTGTCTTTTCGACATTTAAACTATCTTCTGTAGAACGAATAGATTGTAATTCTTCTTCAGAAATTCTTTTATTATCTTCAGGATAATCTGTAAATACCATAGACCAAACAACTACCCAAATCAGGCCTAATATACCTAGCAAGATAAATAGTAATCGCCAATTAGAAATTGTTAAAAAACCTGAAACAATGGGTGCTGTAATTAATGCACCTAATGGTACGCCGATTAATCCTAATGCCGATAATAAACCTCTTTCTTTAGGTGCAGCCCAATTGGCATTGGTTTTACTTATTGTAGAAAAAATTGGCCCCTCAGCCACACCAAACATGACACGCAACATACCGAATCCTGCTAAAGCAGAACCTCCAAATACTGCTATACCTAGTTCACCGGCAAATGCCATAGCAATTTCTACTAATGACCAAGCAGTTCCTGCTACAATCCATACAAATTTCGGTCCTTTTTTATCCGCTGTAATACCCCCTAGCAGCGAACCAAACATATAACCATAACCAAAATACCCTAGAATAGAGCCCCAAGCAATCGTATCAAAGCCAAATTCTTTGATGATATCCTCTTGAGCGTATGAAATAGCACCCCTATCAATATAATTAATCATTGTCATGATGACAATCATCGTAATAATAAAATAGCGATAACGCTTCATTATGTCCCACCCCTTCATGAACTTTTACACTCGTTAGTAGTGTAGCATAGTTATATTTGGAAGCGCTACCATAAATAGTTAGAATTTTAGAATAATTAGAAAAAAAGCGAAATGTTGTATACATTAATATATTTATATGCAATAAACATGTTATAATTAATGAAAAATATACTAAATATGAGGTAATTATATGAATTATTTTGTAGGTTTTAATTTAGGAAGTACATTGACAGGTATTGAAAAAGCCATGATAAATCGTACTAATCTTTTTAAAAAAGCAGGATTGCCAGCTAAATGTGTTTTTATTAAATGGAATCGTTTTTTAAATAATTATTATAAAAAATTTATAAATAAAGACGATATTATCAATATGTATGACTTTTTTCAAGAAGTTGAGAATTTAAATGATACTTATCACTTTGATTGGATTAGTTATTGGGAAGATCAATGTAATTATGATATAGAATATGTTCCAAATACGAACGATATAAGGGTCTATAATAATGGTATTTTTATTATATATGCTCATTTTTTCAATTCTAGTCATAAAAACATTGATTACATTAATTATTTTGATAAAAATAGAAGAAAAGTTAAAAGAGAATTATTTGATGTTAGAGGCTTTTTAAGTTGTACTAAATTATTGACTGGAAAACAAAATACGGTATATGAATCATATCATAATGCAAATGGTGAAATTGTAATTGAAAAATATTATCATGCTCAATCAGACAAAGATATGTTAGATTTGATTGTATTGAATTTTGATAATAAAAATCATTATTTTTATCAAGAAGAAGAGTTAGTAGCTTATTTTATCGAAACTCTATTCCAAGAAAATGATTTATTCTTTAGTGATAAAAACCTATACACTGCACCTGCCTTTAACTTAACTTCAACAAATATTCCAGTAGTTGCTGTTTTACACAGTACACACGTAAAAGATTCAAATAATGTTTCTACATCTAATTACAAAAATGTTTATAAAGAAATTTTCAACAATTTATCTAGATACCAAGCTATAATTACATCGACAAATGAACAAAAGTTAGATGTATCTGATCGTGTTAATTCAGAAATCCCTGTTCACAATATACCTGTAGGTTTTACAAATCCTATTAAATTAGTAAATAATAATATCAATCATAACAAAATAATTTCTGTAGCTAGATATTCACCAGAAAAGCAACTTGATCACCAACTCAGATTAATTAAAAAGTTAAAAAATAGTTTTCCTAATATAGAATTACATATGTATGGTTCGGGAATGGAAAAAGTTAAATTACAAAATCTTATAAAAGAGCAAAATTTAGGAAAACATGTATTTTTACGTGGCTTTTTACCAGATTTAGAAAACGAATTTAATGATGCCTATCTGTCAATTATAACAAGTAATATGGAGGGCTTTTCTTTAGCACTGCTTGAATCATTAGCACATGGAGTTCCAACGATAAGTTACAATATCAAGTATGGTCCTAAAGAAATGATTAATAATGGTGAAAATGGCTATTTAATTGAAAAAGATGATGAAGATGCATTATACGAAAAAGTAAAATATCTATTAGATCATCCTGAACTACAACACGAATTTTCACTAAATAGTATAAAAGTTGCCAATCAATTTTCTGAAGATCATTTAATTAAACAATGGCAATCCTTCCTTAAAACGATATAATCTCTAGTAATCATAAAAATTCCCAAGATACATTTTGTACCTTGGGAATTTTATTACCCTTTAATCTTTAAACGCTTTTTGATATTGTACATATCCCGAAAGGAAGTGCTCAATATCATCTATTCTGACTCTATATCCTTGGTCTTTAACAAAAAATGATCCCAAAATTCTTTGAGGATTTTTAAAGTACATTGCTAGTTCAGGGTAAAAATAGCCAATTCTCTGATAGTCTGCTCTCAAATGAATGGTGTCTATAAATTTGTCTTCATCAATATTATCATTAATTATATTTTGTTTACCGATAGATTTGGCTTTTTGAATCAAACGATAAGTAGCCATCAGTAATTCTAAAAATGTAGCAAATGCTAATTTATTTCTTCTTATAAAAGCAAGATTTTCATTTACATTTTTAATACCGAAAATAATATATTTATCCTCTGGTTTTATTTGTACTAACTCATTTGTACAATAACCTAACCAATGATCATGATATTGCCAATACTCATTTTTAATGAAGAATTCAAATAAATTTTCAACTGTTTCTAACCATAAATTATTTTTATCATGTTGATATAATCTTAATAGTGCTAACGCTGCCTCACCATCATAATAAACAATTCTAAACTTCTCTTTAACAGATAAATCAGGATAGTTTAATACATGAGTAGTTTCAAAGGTATCTTTGTTAATCATTGTTAATATACCATTAGCTACTTTTTGGGCCACTTTTAAATAGCGTTCATTATTTTTCACCTTAAGATATTCACAAATCGCAAAAATAAATGAGGCATTTTGGCCTAATTTTATTTCATTACTATTCTCTGTATCATCAAAAACATAACAATTGCCATCTTTTTCTAAAATATAGTTATCAATAATGAAATCAATTGCCTTTTCTACTGGTTCGACTGATTGATCTAAATAAGTTAATCCTTCTATTAAAGCATAGGTAGATGAAGAATGTCGTAAAATATTATAAAAATTAATTTTTTTATCAAAGTGTGGGAAATAACCATAATTATACTTACCGTTTTCCCCTAACATATTTAATAAATAAGGCACACTGCTATTGATTAGTTTATCTATTTCATCTGATAAGTTATCAACTTTACGTAATCCTTTTCTATTACCTTCAGGCCATAATTCAAAAACTTCCTCTTCATCTAATATAAAACTTTGAGTGAAAAATTTAATCACATTTTTATCATTAAAAAATTCATGGGTAAATCCTTTTTTATGGTTGGTATATTTTCTCAAATAATTATTAATATTATCTTCTGATAACTCTAAATTTCCCGTTTCTTTATTTGGTTTTACAAAAGCGTTAATATTAATTTCTTCAGGTAAAAATGCTAAGTTCCAATATTGGTCAAAAGCAATACCAAATTGTACATAATTACGACGCGTTTCTTCCAATTCTTCTTTAATTTGTTTAAATGATATATTTTCTTCACCAGTAACAAAATCAAGTTTTATCCATTGAGGATACTCACCAGATTGTTTTTTAAACTTTAAGCATAGCTTATTAATATCTCTCTCTATATAGTTAGTCTTTTTTAATAATTTAATAGTCGCTTTAACATTTGGTTTTCCTAAACTTACAAATACATAGGCGTCTTTATAATCCTCTGTTTTTATAAAACTTAATAATTTGTTTATTTTTTCTTCAATTCTCATGATTACCTCCATTTACATAACATATATTAATTATAACATTTTCCTCAATTATGTAACTTATAAAAACAATAAAAGCCAGGTTTTTTAAACCTGGCTTTTACCATTAATAAATATTGTATTTTTATTTGATATTATTTGTTATCTGCATCTTTTTTACGGCGTCTACCGAATAAGAATAAAGATCCTAAGCCAGCAAATAATGATCCGAATAAAGTCGCATTATTTGAATTTGATTGTTCACCAGTTTCTGGTAATGCTTCTTTGTCGGAATGATCTTTATCAGCATCTTTGTCTGAATCGGAGTCGCTATCTGAATCAGAATCGCTATCTGAATCTGAGTCGCTATCTGAGTCAGAGTCGCTATCTGAGTCTGAATCGCTGT
>ERZ1023492.62-NODE-62-length-46240-cov-7.073682_pt1 | contig 46240 bp, 52 predicted proteins | sample MGYA00380541_ERZ1023492 | MGnify/ENA primary metagenome ERZ1023492 (study PRJEB33173, sample SAMEA4830351) | metagenome | study: EMG produced TPA metagenomics assembly of the PRJEB25223 data set...
TTCGTTACATTATTGGAATTAACGTTGACATATTGTCATTCAGTTTTCAATGTTCGTTTTTTCACTTACAATGTCTTATTATATCGTGTTTGTTTTATGAAGTCAACAATAAATTTAAATTCTTTTTTAAGAACTTTGTTATTAATGACTCAACAAAATCTATAATATAATGTTTGAATTGAAAGTTCAATAGTCAAAATTACACTTTATCAACATTTACTTTAAAAAGTTAATGAAATCTTTTCAAATAGTTAATATCGTTTTGACGACTTTTATATATTACCAAGTAATTATATTAACGTCAACGCATTTCAACTATTTAATTTGTAAAAATTTACTCGAAGTATACCTAATTTTTATTTAAAGTGAATTATATGTTTTTAAAGTGTAATCCTTATTGCATACTATCCGTTCTTCCGTATCTAACTTAACTTTTCTAAGAGCATTGTATATATACATGTATTCATATAAAAACAATTACTTCACTTTTCTTCTTTTTAAAGTAATAAAAACCATGTTTGACTATTATCGAATCAAACATGGTTTTATACTTATTATTTACTTTTGATTTATCTTCATGAATAAACGATGCCTATTTTTCTTTATCTTTGCATTCTTTACATATTCCATAAATTTCCATTCGATGATGTGTTACGTCAAATTCAGTAACATGTTGTGCTAGCTGTTCCACTTCGTCTAATTGTGGATAATGGAAGTCAACTATTTTACCGCATTTTTCACAAATAATATGGTAATGATTGTGAGTATTGAAATCAAAACGACTTGACGCATCACCGTATGTGAGCTCTTTTACAATGCCTATATCTTTGAATACTCTTAAATTATTATATATTGTCGCAACACTTATATTAGGAAAATCTGGTGAAAGTGCTTGATAAATTTCGTCGGCACTAGGATGTGTTTTTGAAGAAATCATGAATTTCAAAATTGCTTGTCTTTGAGGTGTTATACGAATACCAGCTTTTCTTAAAGACGCAATTGATTCTTCAAGTTCATGTTCTATTGATTCTAATTCCGCGCTCATTTTTTTCACCATCTTTCTAGTTAATAATGATTATTACTTAATACTAATATAACTGTTACAATTTACAAATGTCAATAAAACAGTTGTATTTTCATTAATATCCTTTTTCTAGATCCACTTCATTCTCAATTACGTTATTATAATTGAGAAAATGCTCCAAGTTTTTAATAAATATTTTTGTAACGTCCTCATTAATACTATAATCATTTCCAGTAATATGCGCAGTAATAGTTACGTTATCTAGATCATATAATGTGTTATCTGGTGTTAATGGCTCTTTTTCAAATACATCTAAGTAAGCATGTCTGATTTCATTATTACTTAATGCTTTAATCAATGTATCTTCCTCAACTATTGTACCTCTACCGACATTAATAAACATTGCACTTGCTTTCATTTTTTCAAAGTCTTCATATTTTAATAGATGAATCGTTTCATTTGTTTCTGGCAAACTATTGATTACTATATCGCCTTTTTCTAATAAGTCACTTAGATATTCAATTTTGTGTACTTCATCAAACCATTTTTTCTGTTCCCCTGATTTACTTACACCTATAACCTTCATATCAAAAGCTTTCGCTAACTTTGCTGTTCGTTGTGCGATTGCTCCTGTGCCTAAAAACAATATACAATCACCATTTAATCTTCTGCCTGTCATTTTCGAATCATATATTTTGTTTTGTTGATTAATATAAGATGTTCTCATTTTCTTATAATCATCTAATATAAATGCAATGATAAATTCAGATAGTTGTTTTGCTTGTACTCCCCTACTATTAGTTAACTTAATATTATGTTCCTTAATATATGTTAATGGTAAAGCATTAACACCAGTAGCATACCAAGCAATCCACTTAAGATTTGGGCAATCCTTTAAAAATGTTTCATCTAAATTTCCATCATATCCAATTAAAATATCGAGTGATTGTCTGTCTTCATTTGGTATATTTTTAGCTTTCTTAATAAATTTAAATTCTACCTGTGGAAATGTTTCTATTAATTTATCTTCTAACTCTCCTAATCTAAACAGACTAACTACTTTCATCTATATCACTCCAAAATGTTTTTTAGCGCTTCAATTTGGGTCTTAACTTTTACTTTTTCAATAACATCTTTCACTATGCCTTGCTCATCTATAACAAACGTTGTTCGAACTATACCCATACTTTCTTTACCGAATGATTTTTTTAATTGATATACACCGACTTCATTTGAAAGTTGATAATCTTGGTCAACGAGTAAATCAAAGTTAAGCTTATGTTTCTCTATAAAATTTTGATGCTTTTTCTTAGAATCACCGCTCACACCATAGATATTCACATTCAAATCATTAAACATTTCAATATTATCTCGAAAATCACAAGCTTCTGTAGTACAAGTTGGCGTATTATCTCTAGGATAGAAATATAATATTGTCACTTGGCCTTTTATCGTTTCATTAGTAATGCGTTCTCCATTTTGATTTTCTAATGAAAATTCTGGAAATTGATCTCCTTTTTTTAACATTTAATCACCTGTTTCTTCATTAAGTTAATTTTATGATACGATAATAAACGACAATATTAAATTAAAAGAGGTTGATAATATGAACTTTACTGAAAGTGAACGACTTCAGGAATTATCGAATGAATATATTTTAGGTGGCGTAAACTCTCCATCCCGTTCTTATAAAGCAGTTGGTGGTGGTGCACCAGTAGTTATGAAAGAAGGTAAAGGGGCTTATTTATATGATGTAGATGGCAACAAATTTATAGACTATTTACAAGCATATGGCCCAATCATTACTGGTCACGCCCATCCTCATATTACAAAAGCAATCCAAGAGCAAGCTGCTAAAGGTGTATTATATGGAACACCTACTGAATTAGAAATTGATTTTAGTAAGAAATTGCGAGAAGCCATTCCTTCTCTTGAAAAAATTAGATTTGTAAACTCTGGTACTGAAGCTGTCATGACTACTATAAGAGTTGCACGTGCCTATACTAAGCGAAATAAAATCATTAAATTTGCCGGTTCATATCATGGTCATTCAGATTTAGTACTAGTTGCCGCTGGTAGTGGTCCTTCACAACTTGGTTCTCCTGATTCTGCAGGGGTCCCAGAAAGCGTTGCTAAAGAAGTGATTACTGTACCATTTAACGATATTGAATCATACAAAGAAGCAATTAATCACTGGGGTGACGACGTTGCTGCCGTTTTAGTAGAGCCAATAGTAGGTAACTTTGGTATGGTAATGCCGGAACCAGGCTTTTTAGAAGAAGTTAACCGTATTACTCACGAAAACAATAGTTTAGTCATTTATGATGAAGTCATTACAGCGTTCAGATTTCATTATGGTGCTGCTCAAGACTTACTTGGTGTCATCCCTGATTTAACTGCTTTTGGTAAAATTGTAGGTGGTGGCTTACCAATCGGTGGTTATGGTGGCCGACAAGATATAATGGAACATGTAGCGCCACTTGGTCCAGCCTATCAAGCAGGTACTATGGCTGGTAACCCATTATCGATGAAAGCAGGTATTGCATTACTTGAAGTTTTAGAACAAAAAGGTGTTTACGAGAAGTTAGATAAGTTAGGCAAACGATTAGAAGACGGTCTATTACAATTAATTGAAAAACATCAAATCACTGCAACAATAAATCGTATATATGGTTCTCTCACATTGTACTTTACTGATGAAAAGATTACGCATTACGAACAAGTAGAAAATTCAGATGGTGAGGCTTTTGCTAAATTCTTTAAATTAATGCTTAACCAAGGTATTAATTTAGCTCCTTCTAAATTCGAAGCTTGGTTCTTAACTACAGAACATACTGAAGAAGACATTGATCAAACACTTAAAGCAGCTGATTATGCGTTTAGTCAAATGAAATAATTTTTGGTTATTATTCAAGAGGCTATGACAAATGGGTCTCTACCTATAATCCTGCTTTTGAGACGCCTTTTATTAATCCAAGACATAACCTTTGTCTTGGATTTTATTTATATTATTCAATATATTTTCGGTTTATCAGACTATGCCTAATTGAAAATAAATTATCTTTTGTACATATGAAATTGTACATTTATAGCATATTAAGTACTGGCTGTCTTACTTCTTATAATTTAGCTGCTTTCATTATTAAAATTAACGCCATTGTTAATGCAATTTAATTGTCATGAGTAATGCTGATATTCACTTGAAATTTATTGTCTGTCAGTGTATAACAATAATGAATACGAATTTATTATTATATTCAATAAAACTTAAAAGGAGCGCTATTTTTGAGACTTGGAGCTCGGATTTTAAAAACTGGTATAGCAATAATTTTAGCTATGTCTATCGCTTCTTTACTACCTGATAATATTGGTCTTAAATCATTAGCCGGCGTCAGTGCTGTTGTTGCTATGCAACCCAGTGTCTATAAGTCGATAAAAACAGTTTCAGACCAAGCTATAGGTAACATAATTGGTGCGTTATTGGCTGTCACTATGGTGACTATCTTTAGTGATAATTTCATTATTATGGGTGTAACAGTTATATTATTAATCGCAATATTATTTAGATTTAACTTAGCCCATGTTGCTACATTAGCAAGTGTAACTGCATTAATCATTATGGGACAACATACTGGGTCTTTCTATGTTGCCGCTTTCTTTAGATTTGTTTTAGTCATGATTGGTGTACTAAGTTCTTCGATTGTGAACTTGTTATTCTTGCCTCCTAAATTCGAAACGAAAATCTATTATAATTCTGCTAACATTTCATCTGATATATTTGTATGGTTTAAGCTCGTATTAAATGATACGTCTGAATTTCATAATATTAAACAAGATGGCGATCAGCTCAATACAAGAATCAATAAATTAGAGCAGATTTATAATTTTTATCACGAAGAAAGACCACTATTTAAAAAGCATATCCACGCACAATATCGAAAGAAAATTTTATTCAAAGAAGTAGTAAGAACGACTAGATTAGCTTATGAAGTGTTAAATAGAATGTCACGTTATCAAAATGACTTACATCAACTAAATAATCAATTATTATTACAGATTAAATTAGAATTGGATTCACTTATTGCTTTCCATGAACAAATTTTAAAAAGTTTATCTAAAAAAGCAAAATATAATGTGGCTCAATTTCAATATGAAGTTGATAACCCTCAAAAGAAAGATTTAATGGATGCCTTTCAAAATGAATTAATCCACAATCCATATCAAACGCATTATTCATATGCTAATATTATGCAAATCATCGCAGCTATTGAAGAGTATCGATATCATCTAGAACATTTAGATCGTTTACGTATAAGTTTCTTCACATATCACCGTTCTGATTCTGATATTGATATCGCTGATGAAGATTTTGATTTATAATTCACAAAGATGGTTAGCAATAAATATCCAATCCAAACAGAAAGAAGAGCTTAAAGCACTAAAATGCTTTAAGCTCTTCTTTGTCATATTTATAAATTTTGAATACTGTATAAGTGTTCGTATGCACCTTTTTTATCAATTAATTCTTGATGTGTGCCCGTTTCGACAATTTGTCCATTTTGCATCACTACAATCTTATCTGCATGTGTGATTGTTGATAATCGGTGTGCCACGATTAACGTAGTACGGTCCTTACTTAACACATCAAGCGCTTCTTGAATAATTGCTTCACTTTCTAAGTCTAATGCACTTGTTGCTTCATCTAATATAAGTATTGGTGGATTATTTAAGAAAATTCGCGCTATTGATAGTCTTTGTTTTTGACCACCTGATAATTTGACACCGCGTTCCCCTACTTCAGTGTCATATCCATCTTGTAAATTCATAATAAAATCATGAGCATTTGCCATTTTAGCCGCTTCAACAACTTCATCATCTGTCGCATCAGGTCGACCTAATAAAATATTTTCTTTCACAGTATCAGAAAATAATATATTATCTTGTTGAACTAAACCGATTTGATTTCTAAGGCTACCTGTTAAGAAGTCTTTAATATTATGTTGGTCAACTAGTATTTCACCATCAGTAACGTCATAAAATCGTGGTATTAGGTTGATTAAGGTAGATTTACCGCCACCACTCATACCTACAAAAGCAACTGTTTCTCCTTTATTTATTGTAAGATTAATATCTTTTAAAACTTCTTGTTCATTTTCATTATATTTGAAACTTACATGTTTTAATTCAATTTGACCCTGTTTAATCTCAATAGGTTGTGCACCTACACCATTCTTAATGTCATAATCTTCATCAATTAATTGAAATACACGATCCATTGAAGCGAAACTTTGTGTAAGGGTAGTAAATGATGAAACTAAACGTCTTAAAGGTCCAAACAATTGTTCAAGATATCCAACAAATGCGGCTAAAGTACCTACTGTAATAGATCCACTTATGGCTAAATATGCACCTACACCAATTACTATAATTGGACCAATATCAGTTACAGTGTTAATTGCTGCAAATGAATATGCATTCCATCTTGTATGTTTGAAAGCTTTTTGTAAAAAGTTTTGATTGCGATTATCAAAATTTTGTGCTTCATTATCTTCAATAGCGAAGCTTTTGATAACAGACATACCTTGAACACGTTCATGTAAAAAGCCTTGCACTTCTGCTAATGCTTGAGATCTAACTCTAGTTAACTTTCTTAATCTTCCAAAGAAGAAATATACAGTTAAAATATAAAATGGGAATATAAATATTGCTGCAAATGTTAATTTAACATCAAGGAAGAACATTATCGTTAAAGCAATAATAATTGTAATACAATCTAACCAAATGTTCATAAGACCTGTTAAGATAAAATCTTTAGTTTGTTCCACGTCATTAATTACTCGTGATATTACTTGTCCAACTTGATTGTTGGCATAAAATCGAGCACTTAATGCTTGTAAATGATTATATAACTGTTTACGAATATCATATAAAATTTTATTACTTGTCCATTGTGCTAAATATTGTCTTATAAATTCAATTGGTGGTCTTACAATTAAAAAGATAAATAAAGCTATACCAATGGCAATTGCTAAATGTGAATATTTTTCACTAGCGCTTAGGGAGTGATTGTTAATAACACCATCAATCGCATATTTTATAAGTAATGGAATTAACATCGGTATACCGAATTTAATAATACCAACAATTATTGTAGCAATGATTCGATATTTGTATGGTTTTACAAATTCTAAATATCGTCTAATCATTTTTGGTAATCCCCCCACTTTTTATTTAATTTTGATTTATTTAAAATTGAACAGAGGTTGGATACGGTAAATACCTTTTGAATAACAATTCATCACAACTATCTCTTTTAATTAGAAAAAAGTTAATGGATGTTATTCTACGGTAATTTACATACATATCTCAACCTCTGAATGATATGATTATCAAGTTTAGCTATGTTGATAGAGATTGGTTCATATCAAATTATCTTTTTTAAATAATCCAATGCAATATTGAATAATATAAACCATCTCTATATGTTTTACACCTTATTTGCTTAATAATCTCTAATTTTCTTATATCGCTCTTTCCATACTTTAATAAAGTCTGGTGCGAACGGTCCTTTTTTCTGTTCAATCCATTGTTGTAAAATATCCACACTACGTCTCAATATAACATCTATATCATGAGGGTAGTTCATCTGATTCATATGTTGTTCATACTCATCTTCATCTAATAAATGATATTTACCATTAGGATAAACTTTAATATCAAGATCATAGTCTATATATTTTAAAGCTTCCTCATCACATACAAACGGTGAAGACAAGTTACAATAGTAGTAGACGCCGTCTTCACGGAACATACAAATGACATTAAACCAGTATTCTGAATGAAAGTATACAATCGCTGGTTCTCTAGTAATCCATGTACGTCCATCACTTTCTGTTACTAGTGTATGATCGTTACCACCGATAATAACATGATCAGTACCTTTTAAAATAGTTGTTTCAGACCATACACGATGGATATTACCATCATGCTTATAACTTTGTATCTTTATATCTTGTCCTTCTTTAGGTATGGATTCTTTTACCATACTCCACACCACCTTTATACTTTTTAACCATTTAGATTATATCATATTTATAAAGTACTTCTGAACTTTGATGCAATTAAATTTATGCTTTAAATTCATTTATTTTCTGATAGTTACCCTACAATGAATTGATAAATCTTAGCCATAGGTACTGGGAAAGTAAATTGGTCGCGTTGTTCTAAATCAAACCATATCATATTAACTGGTAAAGATGCTGCTTCAATCTCAAGTTCTTCTGGTACGCTATAAACCTTAATTTGCCATGTTAAATGTGTAAATTGATGTTTCAATTTAAAAATAGGTTCAGATATAGGCTCAATCTGGTGGTTTAATTGCTTTGATATTTGGTCAATCGCATGAGATGTTTCAAACATTGGGAATTCCCACATACCATTTAATAATCTTTCTTGTCTTTTTTCTAATAAATATTCACCACGACTATTACGAATTAGAAAAACACTTTGATCAATCGTTTTCTTTTTAACATTCTTAGTTTTAACTGGTAAATCTAATACGGTTCCTTTATCGTATGCCTCACAGTTTTCTTGTACAGGACAAAACATGCAAAGCGGATTTTTAGGTGTACAAATTAAAGCGCCTAGTTCCATCATAGATTGGTTAAACGTGCCAGCTTCTTCTTGCACATATGGTAATAATTCTTCTTCATATGCTTTACGTGTAGATGGCAGTTTTATATCTCTACTATCATTATTAAGTCTAGACCAAACTCTAAATACATTCCCATCAACTGTAGGGAGTGGATGGTCAAATGCTATACTCATAACCGCTGCTTGTGTATAGGGACCAACGCCTTTTAAAGATTTAAAATGTTCAGGATCCGATGGCACAATACCTTGATAATCATGTTGAACTTCTTTGATTGCATGATGAAAGTTACGCGCACGACTATAATATCCTAATCCTTCCCAATATTTGAGAACTTCATCTTCATGTGCCTCACTTAAATCAGCAATAGTAGGGAAGCGTTGTATAAATCTATCATAATAATCAATAACTGTTTTAACTTGAGTTTGTTGCAACATGACTTCACTTAACCATATATAATATGGATTCGTCGTTTCACGCCAAGGCATAGAGCGTTGATTTTGATTAAACCATTGCATCATATTCGTTTTAAAATTGTCTACTAAATACATATATTTCCTTTCCTACAACGTGTTTTGATGTTTTGAATTAAGCACAAAGGCTATTTTACATACATGTTATATAAATTAATGTGAGTTGATTTTGTTATTCCAACTTTTAGATTATAATATATTATAAATTAAGACGAAATGAGTGAACATATATGGATACAGCCACGCATATCGTGATTGGTGTTGGTCTTACAGCACTTGCAACACAAGATCCTGCTATGTCAGATACATTTGTGGCAACCGCTACAACATTAATCGCAGGATCACTTATACCTGATGGAGATACAGTATTAAAACTAAAAGATAATTCAACTTATATTTCACATCATAGAGGTATTACACACTCTATTCCATTTACAATCTTATGGCCTATTTTAATCACATTTTTAATTTTTGTCATATTCAACCATACTAATCCTTTACATGTATGGATGTGGGCTCAATTAGCTGTGTTCTTGCATGTATTTGTTGATATCTTTAACTCCTATGGTACACAAGCCTTAAGACCTATTACAAATAAGTGGATTCAACTTGGTGTAATTAATACTTTCGATCCAATAATATTTATTATTTTATGTATTGGCGTGGCATTATGGGCATTTGGTGTGCATCCATACTTAGCCTTTTTCCCAATTATCGGAGTACTCGTTATATACTACATTTTACGCTTTAAAATGCAATCATTCTTGAGAAAACAAGCATTAAAGCAAATAAAACATGAACATAATCCTGTTAAAGTTTTCGTTATTCCTACATTGAAATTCATGGAATGGCGTATAGCAATTCAAACAGATGAACATGATTATGTAGGTAGATCCTATGGTAGAAATATTGTTTTTAGTGATAAGGTCAAACGTCAACATTTATCTATTGATTCTTTATTATGGAAAGTTAAAAACAACAAAGACATTAGAACATTTTTAAATTTCTCATCTATTTATCGTTGGCAAACAACACCATTAGAAGATGGTACTACTGAAATTAGATTAATGGATTTGAGATATTTAAATAACGATCATTACGCTTTTGTTGCCATCGCCCATTTAACTCAACAAGATGAAATCGATCACTCATACATTGGATGGGTATTTAGCGAAGATAAACTTCAACGTAAATTATACGCCAAATAAAAATAGCCAAGGCACTTGGATGACTTCAATCTCCAAGTCCTTGGCTATTTTTCTTGTTATTTCTTTTGATTGGTTTCTACTTTTTCATTTTTACTTTTTTCATTTAAGCTTTCTTTCTCATCTATAGATTGAACTGCTTTTTGTAATTTTATATTTTGATTTCTATATTTTGCATGCGCTACATAACGTGACAATGCAAAATTAATAATGGAAATTATAGCAATAAAACATAACATGTATACGTGATAAGGAAGATTTGCTACGCTCACATTTCCAAATAACACCGATTGTGCTAATCCATTAACTACATAATATAAAGGGTTTAGCATTAATAGATGTTCAACTATAGACAAGTGTGTCTTTGGCATATAAATAATAGGTAATATAAAAAATTCTACTACACAAAAGATATAGAAATATTTATCAATTTTATAATTAAGTATTTTCAAAAGACCAAATGTCACTGACACTAAACTTACAAGCACTATAGCAACAATTAAAAAGAATATCGTAGCCATTAATGAACTTTCATAATTGATAGGTTTCAATAATGCTATGATAGTCATTAGAATAAATATAACTACACTTCCAACAATAGCGGTAATTACAGTAGGTGTTACTGGCGTAATATGAAAAGATTTCGTAATTAAATAGTCTTTAGCGTATAATCTATAACAACCATATAAAGTGAGCATGATAAAGAAAAATGCAAATAGTGTTAATAGTCTATATAACCAAATGCCATGGCTAACTTCTGTAGCATTTGTAAATTTAAAAAATAGTTCTGCTATTAAAATAAACACTAAGCCAACTATTAAACTTAAGGTAAACCACTTCCATAAACTTTTAATCCTTTTTATGGTGTATGTTAAAAGATGTGGCAAGTTTTTAAAATATAATATTATATTATCAATCATGTTTACACCTACAATTCAATATATATCCATTTATTATCTTTTAAATCAGCAATAAAATAACCATCTCCTGATTTACAAATCCAAATATCCTTTTTGATATTAAACTTATCTTTGAGCTCACTTTTATCTACAATCGGCATGACAAAACCATTTAATTGATTCTCATCATTAAATATCATTTTAATCGGTTGTGATGTAATATCAGCCACAAAACGATTATCCTCTTCAGGTACTAGTGATTTTTTCACAGAATCATGTTCTTTATGTAAATGGCTATTAAAATAATCAACATATTTACTGTAATTGGATTTAATAAATGGAGACAGTGTTTTAAAACTATGTTTTTCATATAAACCTGCTGGATTAAAGTATTCTAATTGATTCTTGGCTATAGTATAACGTTTACCACTTACAACAACACGATAATTTTTACTGTTTTCACCATCAATAGTCACGACACTGTATTTTGGCAAATTTAAATGACTTGAACCTGAAAGTTTACTACTGCCCTTTAATGCAATTCCGTAAGCCAATTTATCTTCATATGTATCTTTTGATTGTGTTTGAAGTGTAGCTTGGTTATTTTCAGGAACGTTAACTATGCCTAGATTATTAAATATAAAAATACCCATCAATGCTAAACCTAAAATAAAGCTAACCATTAATGTCCAAAATCTTACCAAGAATACCGGTGGTTTAGCATGATTATATCGTTCAATTCGTTTAAAATTATAAGTCATTTCTGGTATTCTTGTTCTACTTTTTTTCCAATCGAGGTCAAAGGATGCAAGTTCTTCTTTAGATTCAATACTTTTTCTATCTTTTTCATGTTCTTTAAAAGTAGGAATAACTTGATTAACAGAGCCCTCCATACGTATTTGACCATGAGAAACCCATGTAATATAGTTACTTACTTGTTCTATTTTATCAATGTCATCATCAATAAAGACCATTGTTTGATTATTATCTATGTACTCATAAGATAGTTCAACTGCTCTATCCATAAATGTTTCATCTAAATATTGAAGCACATGATTTAAAATGATGATATTAGATTTACTTGATCTAGCTATACTTAATAACAATTGTGCAAATTCTTGTTTTGACAATTTAGAAATAAATTGTTGCTCATCTACATGAGCGTATTGTATAACTTGATCTGCTTTATGATTTGATATTTGATAAGGAAATAGTTCAACGATATGAGTAACATAATCCTTAACAGTTTGATGAATCATACGTCTATCTTCAATATCTCCATAATAAATATGATCCAATTGGACTAATTTACCTTTGTCAGGTTCGATAGATCCTGATAATAATCTTCCAATTAGTCTTTTTGATGAGCCTGGTTCTCCAATAACCCCTAAAGATTCTCCTTGATATATATGTAGTGAGATATTATTTAAATCGATGTCATCTGCGTCGTAACCAAAAGGTAAGTACCATTTTTTAGTTTTTTTGTTTCTATAATAATGAGTGACTTTCAGTAACTTTAAAACGATTGAACTTCCCATTTTATTTCATCCTTCTACAATTTTAATAATGCAATTGGTAATCCTTCTTCGGGTTCACTACTTTTAATTCGAAATCCCCAAGCAAATATACCTTTCAGTCTTTCTACTTTAAAATATTGATCACTACCATCATTTAATTGATAGATACGGCCTAATTCAATTTGATTACGATCAACAAGGTAGCTTTCTGCTACAATGACTTTACTTTGATAAACGTCATATTCATTTAAAATACCGTTCATTTCTGCTTTTCTCATTTTTTCTTTATATGTTTGAATTTCATGTCTTAATTCTTGTTCAGACATCTCACTCAATTTCTTCTGTTCCATTTTCGATACCACTTTCTTCTAATTTAGATTTAATTTTATCATATTTATAGCCTTTTCTCATAAGTGTTTCTATCGTTTTTCTTATAACTTGTTGACCTTCATATTTTCTTTGTTGCTTGTTATAAACTTTTTCTAAATCCGTTTGTAACATATGGTCCAGTTGGTCTTCGTCTTCTGAGAAATCTAATTCATCCATAGCCTCTTTAATACTTTCCATCGTATATCCTTTTTGCATCAATGATTGCATGACTTTTTGTTTTACCTTAGACGTCGGACCTTTCTTAGTTTTAATTACTTTCTGTGCAACTTTAACTATATCTTCTAGTGGTTGTTGCTCTAAATATAATTCTGTATATTGGTCGATAATATTAGGCTCTACGCCAGCTTGGTACAACTTTTGTTTATATATTTCAGGACCTTTATCAGTTGTATTAATCATTGTATTTTTTAAACTTTCTGCATAGTCATCATGGTCTATTAATTTTTCTTGATAACAATAATCTATAACTTGTTGAATTGCCCATTCAGAAACTTCATTTTTTAGTAAATGCTGTCTAACTTCTTTTTCAGTACGCTTTCGATATGACAAAAATTGAATTGCATCATTTAAACCTCTTCGATAGTGATCATGCTTTTGTATTTGTTCCATATCTGAAGCCTCTAATATTTGATCTTTCTTTAAGTTAAATTTAACTAAAGTATCAATATCAATTCCCATTTCAAACTCGTTATCAAGATATAGATTAAATCGTTCTTTATTTTTCTTTTGAACTTCTAATTTAGTGATTTTAGGCATAATACACCTCCACTTGCGTATTGTATATTACTTATTATGACATAGTTTAATGATTATCTAAAAACCATTGCTTTACAAAAATAAATACCCTATCAGCTATACAATATTAGGACATCATTTACACATTACTGTACTTGAGTCATTTCATATTGCATATGATAGGGTACTTTTTAGTTACCTAATTGTGCCATTGCTTCTTTGTATTGTTCATCAGAAATATAATGAAGTTGTTTCATCTTTTCTAAGTTTGTTTTAACTCTATTTATAAAATTTTCAGACATATCTTCAATATTATAAACACTTGGTGCATTGACTTTACTAGCTAATATTGCACTTTGCAAAACACTAATTTGCTTTAAGTTTTGATTATTTTTATTAGTAGTTGCACCGAAATAATGATTGGCTGCACCTTCAACCGTATATTGATTATCACCAAAATATATATTGTTCAGATAAAAACTTAGTATTTGGTTTTTATCATATTGTTTCTCAACTTTGTGTGCTACAAATAATTCTTTTAATTTTCTTGTAAATGAGCGTTCATTATCATAATAATAATTTTTAACAACTTGTTGTGTAATCGTGCTACCACCTTGAACATCATGATCACTTAATGTTGAAAATAATGCACGAGATGTACCCTTAAAATCAAATCCATGGTGTTTATAAAATCGTTCATCTTCTAACGAAATAAATGCACCTCTTACATATTCAGGCATTTGATCAGCAGCAACGTAATCATTTTTATTTTCTATCGATTTTAAATCATCCACATTAGCTCTAGAAGACATAAAATACATTAATCCTAAAAATAGAACTATGATGATTGTTAATATAATTAAAATTCTCAAAAAAATACGTTTACTTTTTTTCTTTTTAGGTGGTTTTCCTACTGGTTGATAATAAGTATTATAGTGAGGTTCACGCATATCTTGTTGATACGTATCATTCGATTGTGCAAATCTGTCGCTTCTTTTCATGCATTTGCTCCTTTACTTAAACTCACTGTTATAATGTGAGTTTACCAGTAGTTACGCGGATTAGCTATAGTTTATCTTAAAAATCAGTCCCAGGGAGTACATGATTCTAACCGCAGTTATCTAAATGTTGTCAAAAATTATTGTAACTACTAATTATTAATGCTTAAATACCATATAAAAAAAGCCTGTTGAAATGAATCAACAGGCACTATATAAGTTCTTGTTAAACGCTTAAATTAGTCTTCTAATTGTTTAACAATTTCTCTATTAAAGTCATCTAAATCGTCTGGTGTACGACTAGTTACAATGTTGTTATCTACAACTACTGATTCGTCAACAACATGAGCACCAGCATTAGATAAGTCTTTTCGTACATTTAATACTGCTGTTAATGTTCTACCATTTAAATCGTCAGTATCAATTAATACTTGAGGACCATGGCAAATTGCAAAAGCAGGTACATTATTTGTTGTGAAGTATTTAGCGAAAGTACCATATCTACCTTCTGCATCACCACGTAAATGGTCTGGTGCAAATCCTCCTGGTATTAGTAAACCATCGTAATCTTCTGGTTTAGCGTCAGCAATACTTACTTGAACTGTTGCTTTTTCACCATGTTTACCTACAACCTCTTGGTTTTCGTTATCTCCAACAATAACCGTTTCAATGCCAGCATTTTCTAATGCTTCTTTAGGGCTTGTTAATTCTATATCTTCAAATTCATCTGCTAAAATAATAGCTACTTTTTTACTCATAATATGATCACCTTTCTATTGTACGATTATATTTATTACTTTCACTCTTTTACATGATTTTAAACATCATCCAACAAATGAAAAATAATCGTCACTAAAGTGTCACTAATAATGATTACCTAATTATTATTTTGAAACTTGTTTCACTTTTTCCTCTAATTGGTCTAGTAATCCAATCCACTCATCAATGTCTTCAACACGTACTTCATCAGGGTTTACGTGATCAATATCTTCAATAAATTTGTTTAATCTTGTTTTAATTTGGTCAATCGTTTGTTGTTCACTCATATTAAATAAGCGCTCCTTTAGTTTGTTTTTTGATAATTTCATCCTAACAGAATTTGACAAAAAGAGATATAATCTTAATAATGTTTACTGTACTTTTTACAAAATTTAAAGAGACAGACTAAGTAAAAGTTAGATATACATATATTTTGTTATGAATAAATAGATACTAATGATTCTCTTCATTTCACATCTAATTTTATACTAATGTCCCCTCTTTTAGGAGTAATTATCATGTTAACAACTAATAAAAAACCTATTTCAATAAATAATGACCCTTGGGAAGTCGAATTTAAATATATGTAATTTTTGTGAGACGAGAAGCGTTGATTTAATGCGGTTTTCGTCTTTTTTATTTTTCTCATTTTTTCAGTTTTTCGATAAAATGGTATCAAAAATGGTATCAAAAAAAAGCCACGCTCATATGAACGTGGCTAGTAGAATATAGTATCGATAAGACGTTATCGTTACTTATATTATAACATATTATAAGTTATTTAACTCGTCTTTTACTTCTTGAATCGTGTAATCAAATTGTGTTGGTTCTTCGATTTCTTCGCCGTCGAAATGTAGGCTTAAATCTTCGTCTTTAATTAATTCTAGAATATAATCTTTTTTATCAAACCATTGTGGACTAATTTCATAAAAGTAGAAACTTTCGCCCTCTTTTGTAATAATTTCTAAGGTCTTATCTTGTTTGTGCATATCTACTACATAAGTTAATTTATTCATTTTAATTCGCTCCATTTCGTATTCATATAATTTTTCTGCTGTTTCAAGTGTAACTTTGCCGATTTCACGTTCACCATTTCTTAATCTGGATATTACAGAATTAGAAACACCCGTTTCTTTTGAAATCTCATATGATGTGATATTGCTATTCAATAGATCTCGAATTTCTTTTCTCATTATTCGTTCTCCATTTCTTTAGTGTAATTGATAGCCCAAGAAACTGCAGGTAGGTTTCTACTTGAACCTACGAAAGAACCGCCTTTTTCATAAGTTTCAATCTCAATAGTATCTCCGTTATCTGCAGGGAACACATAGAAACTTTTATTTTCCGTCTCGAATTTAAACCAATCTTTTGTATCCATAAACCATTTACTGCTTTCTTTAGCCCATTGTTTGAATTCAGAATATATATTTAACATTTTATTTTTCCTCCTCGATTACTTTATATTTATATTATAATTGCCAACTGGCAATAAGTCAACAATTATTTTGCCATTTGGCAACATTTATTTTTAGTCATAAAAAAATAGGGCAGTCGCTAGGACTACCCTGTATAATGACGTGGTTTATTTAGTTTAACATACTAACTCAATGTACCCCAAAGTTTGCCTAATGAATTTGTAGATTTATTCCACTCTCTAATAGGTAACCAAACATCGTTTCCATCATTAGCTGTGTAAGATACCCATTCGTGACCATCTTGTCGACAAACTGTATCAAAGATGATTGATTGTCCTGCTTGTAAAATACCTGCTTGTGGACATGTCGTAAATGGTCCTACAAATCTTGTGTATATTGCTGTGTTTGGCGTGAATGTTCCACTTTTAGCTTTATATAAAGTACCGTATTGATTCACTTTAAAGCCCTCGCTATTTTTACGTGTGGCAGGTGTTGACGCACTTCCAGGTTTATTGACTACTGTTGTAGAGAGGGGTTGTTTACCGTCCATATATTGACGTATTTGCTTGATGAAATAGTCTTTGAGTTTTAATCTAGCCGATTCTGTAATCGAATGGTTTAACGGATCTAATCCAGTGTGTAATTTCATTGAGCGATGTGGACATGACGTTTGGCTAAACTCGTTGTGAAGTCTGACTGTATTACGGTTGGCAGGCAGATTATTCTTTTTAAGCTTTTCTGCAGCACGTTGAAATACAACTTGTTCGTTAGCTAAGAAATCTTTGTCACTAGCGCTCATTGATTCGTTAACCTCATAGCCATAAAAATCATGGTTACCACTTCCAGGTTGAATGCCATCTGCTACATGCCATGCAATACGTGATTCATCGATTGCTACCCAAATACCATTTCTATCACAATATTCATGTGCGATACCTCGAGCTAATCTGTCGTAGTTAGCATGTACTAAGCTATCATGATACGTTTTGTAATTGCCGACTGAACCATCGTTATGAATAACAACACCTTTAATTTTATAGCCTCTTTTATCCATATCGTAACCAGTTATGTGGTCATTGAGAACTGGTAATGATTTCTTAACTGTTGGTTTAGTTTGCTTTGGCGCTTCCTTTTTGACTACTGATAACTTTTTAACCTCTTTTGCAACAGGTGGCACAATAAAGTGTGTAACACCGTAGTAATTATCCCAACGTAACGTTGGTTTTTTATGAGCGTATCCGTCCCAGTTTTGTTCTAAAATTTGGAATGAGTTCGTATCTCCACCATTATATACAATGCCAATATGACCGTATTGTGCATACGTACCAGCTGTGAATACTGCTATCCAACCTTTTTGAGGCACTGTTGACGGTAAGTTTTCAACAACTTTCCAACCTTCTGGGAATTTATTATTAATAGAATCTTTAGCATTACCTTGTAATCTAAATTGATTGTCTGTTAACCACAAACAATAGTCTACCGGCTCGTCCATACATTGAGCGTGATACTGAAAATCAACGTCAATACAACCAGGTTCCATCGTCATAAAAGCAGGATCATAACTCTTCCAAGTTTTCATGCGATACGGACTATCGACTGTACCATTTTTATATGCGTCTAAACGTGCATTTATTTGAGCTTGTGTTTTCATTTTAGTTTTCCTCCACTAACGCTTTATTTGATGAGTAATCATGTTCTTCTTCTGGTATTTCTGTGTATGATGAACCACCATTTGCATGTTCGACTTCTACCTCGTCGCTATCATCTGAAAATGGCTGTGATGTGTCGTAAGTTTGAGGTGTTAACGCATTAGGTACTAAGTTATCACTTTTAAATTGAACTGGATGTGTTTCTTCATTTCTCGGCTTGCTTAAATCAAGGTCTATACCGGCGTCAGACACGCCTTTTGTGTTTGGATTAGTAATAATACCTAAAGTTGCTAACAACGTCAAAATAGTCCCTAAAATACCACTCATAACCTCTAATTGATTTGATATATCTACGCCGAAAATTTCTGTGATTTGTTTTGCTAATAAAAAAAGTGTACCAATCAATGCTGATAGAGTAGCTCCGTTTTTAAGTCTGTTTGTCCAATTAATTTTCATTTGATTATCTCCTTTTGAGTAAAATAAAAAGCCAACCATTACTGGTTAGCTTTGTGAGTGTATTGTTTTTCTGGAATTGCATGTCCATTGTAAATGTAGCTTGCAGTGAGTGAACCTGTGTTATTTATTAACACATCAGTAACAGTTGAGTTATCAGTGATATTATTATGTTCTTTTAAAAGCATTGTCATTTCCGGGTCGTTAATGTGCATATTGATTTCTACATTAAATTGTTGTGGTAGAACCACTTTTGTATCTTCCATTTCCTTAATAAAGTTGTTGAGTTTGAAATTTTTCTTGTTTGATAAATTATTAATATAATCCTTAAAGAAATATTCTAATGTATCTCTGTCATAGTTTTTAACTGATTCACTATCGACAAATAAAGCTACATATATTGGTTCTGGTAAATTCGGGTCATCTTCTGTTGTGTATTTCAACAACCAACATTCAAGTTGTCCTTTATGTGATAACCAATCATCACGCATAATTTCTACAACTTTCTCTGCGATTGGCTCTGTTTCAACTACGACCCAATTTTGCGTTTTCTCATCATAAAACTTTAATACACCATTTGTTACATCTGCCATTACTTACTCACTCCCGTATCTATCCAAATTTTATTCTTATCAGTAGGTGGTTGATTACCTATAACGAAATCAGAACCACTGTCTTGCTTAATCATGCCGTTCTTAACACCATATTCTAAAATCTCGTCCCATAAATTATGCGTTTCTACATTAACTATCTGACGACCAATAACACTTTCAGTGACTTGTATCTTCGTTTTAGTGTCAGATGGGAATACATAGCGATTATCAACCCATATTTCTAATGTATACGTGCCTGCCGGTATAATTTGATTGATCACTACATCGCACACATAGGCATTGTCTGATTGCTTAACTGTTGTATCATAGATGTATTTGACACCTGTTGCATCAGTTAGGTAAACTTTTGCAGATTTACCGTTAAGGTTTAAATCGTCGCTATTAGCGTCAGTTAAGATGTACCTCATGTGTGATAGGTCACCCTGTTTAATACGATTGCCATCGTTCGAATCATTTAAATTTAATACATTTGTTAACATGTGAGACCTCCTAGACTATCCAATTTGCATCTATGATATATGCACTTGTATCAGTAGCGCTTCCTTGAACGGCGAGAGTACCGTTTGTGTTGATGTTAAACATACATGTATTCGTTCCTATTCTGTCTAATGCTTTTAGTTGAATGTTATAGGTTGGTGCTACATTCGTAGGAATGTTGGCGAATACAGTGTTACTTTTAAGTCCTGTAATCATTCCGTATAACTTTACAATCTTCATACCATTCATATTGATTAGTCGATAAGAAGGTGCTAAATAACCAGTTGCATCATATTTAGTAGCGCCATTAATCAAAGATAGCGGTACCCAACCGGTGTCAGATGTATTATTTCCAACCACTTCCCAATCAGACCACGTTTTATAAAATCGTTTTTGATAAATGGTATTTGAGTTGTATGGTTGATATTGAATTAGCATTGATTGTGAATCTGAACGGTTAAATTTTGTTAACCAACCGGATGTCGATGTCGCACTATTAGGTATGTTGGTTGAATTAACTACATATCTAGTTCCGATAGGTAAAGCTATTAATTGGTCAGAATTATTAAAATCTATTACTATCTTTGAATCGTAAAAGTTTGTACCGTCATCATTAGTTGTTTTTACTTTCTGCCAATTTGTAAAGTCCGGTAGTGTAGGTGTATCACCTTTGGGACCTTGAGGTCCTTGAGGACCAGTTAATCCAATGGAACCTTTAGGACCAGGGTCTCCCTTGTCCCCTTTATCTCCCTTATCTCCTTTAATACCTTGAGGACCAGTTAGGCCTGTAGCACCAACGTCGCCTTTATCACCTTTATCACCTTTGAAATTAGTCTTATTGATAGTTAAATAAGTTTGCAAGTCTTTAGTTAACTTATCTTTAAAACCTTCATCTAAAACGTTAGTTAAATCTTCAGAAATGATACGTTTAACTGTATCTTTTACTAAATCGACACTAACTTCTTTTACAACTACTTCCTCAACACCACTGTCCACGATGTTAAATGTAAAGTTGGCAACATGTACCGAATCAGTACCATTATCTAAAAACAACTTACACGATACTCTACCAGCATGTTTAATGACTTTAGTAGGTATGTTGTATTGAATTAATCCACTTTCTGCGATTAACATTTCTGTAGGCTCATCAATGAATATAGAGCCATCTTGCATGAACAAATCAAGTTTTGGTTTCATATCAGTATCGTTTAGATTGACTGGTTGTCCATCGTAATTGATTCTAATTCTGATAAATGCAGTGTTTTCATCTTCAGTATAGAATCGCGAACCGATATCCCCAATATCCACATTCGTTGTAGATATGTTTGTTTCTACATCTGTCATTTTTATAATCATATATGCACCTCTTATTTATATTTATCTCTGATATAGTAAATCCCTTTTAAACCAATTTTCTTATAGTAAAAAGCGATGTTTTCTGCTTGATGTCTACACCAATTTATATCAGTTGCGTATTGGTGTGTGGCAGGTGCTTTAGGGTTCCAACGCATTCGATATAACGTATTCTGACCTTTATTGATGAAGTCTTGCCTTACAAATTTAGCGCCTCCCATAATACCCTTAGCTGGTGTTGTCCATCCTCTTTTTCTAGCAAAGGGAATAGCGTTGTTAGGGTTGTTATCATAAGCACCAATACCAAAGTAGTTATATATGCCATAACGTCCACTGGCAAAATTACTAGTACCATTACCGCTTTCTAAGAAAGCATGTGAAATAAGGTATATTTCATTGATGTTGTATTTCTTGCATGCTGCAGCGACTGCTTTACCTTGTCCAGATAATGAACCTTTACCTTTAAGAATTTGATTTAATTTACTAACTGGAATACCTTGATATTTACCTAAGTTAAGCATTTGATATCGTTGTGTAGAACTATTCCAAATTGATGTTGGGTTCATTGCACTACTTACTGCAGAACGACTTGGGAAGTACCAGCTATAGCCGTTACTCTTTTGTGGGTAACCACGTGCCATTTGAGCATTGAGTGCTTGAGTGAATGTGTATTTGTTTGTAACAGTAGTAATTTTAGGTTCAGATGGTTTGCTAGAACCTTTAGTTTTATCTTTAACAACATCTTTCACTGTGTCTTTCGTAGATGATTTACTATCAACGGTTACTTTAATTTTTGATTTAGATACAACTTCTTTAGGAGTCGATTTTAATAATTTTTCTCTTTGATCATATAATTTAAGTATTGCTTTTTCTAAATCTTCATATTTAGTTGGTGGTGGGTCACCTTTAGAAATAATATCCCAATTCACATGCTCTAACATTGACCGCCAAATACTTTTATCAACCTTAACTGTCGAGTTTTTTATAGGTATGTTGTAATAGTTCATAATCTCAACACCCATGATCATTGCATGAATTTCGTTTAATATAAATGCCTGCTTACTAGAACTGTAATCTTCACAAACTTCTAATACAATATAATCTGGTTCAGATGGAACTTTATATAATGTTTTTCTTGGTGCCCAAATATGATTTCTATCAACGTAAAAGTGTGGATATTCACTATCTCTTTTATATTTCAATCTAGTGTTGTACAAATCTTCAACTGAACACATAGATCTAGCGTTACGTATCAACAAGCCTTTTGGCTTTCCGTTTCTTTCGTCACCTTGAGCGACAAAATGATAAATATTTTCTGGATAAGATACATTTTCAGTCGCAGACGTGTATTTAATTCTTGTAACATCTTTCCAAATGGTTTTCTTTTCTGTGGTTGGCTTCACATCTTCTTTAACATCTGATGTTTTCTTATCATTTTTTTTATCATCCGGTTTTGGGTCTGGCTTTTTTACTTCAGGTGAATACGGTGGACGTACGAAGTACCTCACGCCACCCGGACCATCACTATATGTGTGTTTGATTTTGTAAGGGGGACTGCCTGTTGTATTATTGGTATACCAATTTTGGTCAACCCCATACCAATAATCTTTTGTACAAGGACCAACCACAATATTTACATGGCCTGCCCAACCACCAGTCCAAACACCCCAGTCACCAGGCTTAGGTACGAAGTTTTTTGTATTTCTATAAATTTTAAAATTACGACCACGATAATTTGCCTTTTGAGCCATCGCATTTGCATTGCCCCATGTCCAAAACCCCCAATATTTACCAAGTAAATAGTTGGGTAGATCCCAACATTGTGGCCCCATTCTACCGTCGACATTGATAGGTATCTTATTTTTAGCAATGTGTAATGCCCATTCAACCACTTCACTTGCTCTTGGTTTTCTTTTTTTCGGGCTAGGTAATCCCATATATCCACCTCATTTCAAAATAAAAAGCCGGCTATTTAGCCGACTTTACTTAAATAATATAGGCGCTAGTCCAACCGCTGCAGTAAGTAAACTGAATATACCTCCCACAATTGCAGTAGCTATACCTACATTAAAAGTTTGTTTTTTAGTTAATATTTGACTGAAACTTTTTATTTGTTCGTCGTGTCCTTTAACTTCGTATCTCAAGTCATTAACTTCTGATACAAAATCTGTCATTTTATCACTAATCTTTTCTAAATGACTTTCTTGTTTCTTTTGTGACTCATAAGTTTGTTCTTGAATTACCGTTTGTTTATCCACTTTATTATTCAAGCTACTAATTGCCTCTGTGTGTTTTCTGTCATTCTCGTTGATCCTTTCATATATCTTACCTGTATTACGCTCCCATTCATGACGTAATACATATTTTTCATCGTTTTCGGACAATGCCTATCACTCCAAGCACGCAAATTAAAATATTCAACACTGCAAGCGTGGAAAATTGCAATGGTGTAAGCCAATTAATAGCATGAAATATACTTGCCGATGTCATTAAGAAGTAAAACAAAGCATTACCTGCACCGCCCAACATAATTAAATAATTAAAAGTATTATTCATTTCTCTTTTAGGTAAGAAAAAAGGAGCGACAATCAACATTAAACTGAATATCATACCCAGAATGCCCCATATCCAAATTGGCATAATATTGTGAAGTGCTATATAAAATTGCGAATCATCAAGCACATCTTCCTGTTCTTTTGCCCAAAAGAAACCTCTTTCGAACATAAGTAGTCCAATGCCCATGTAAAGTATCACTTTGTGAATATAATCAAAATATGTTTTTTTCAATTTAGCACCTCATTTTATTTAAAATAAAAACCACAAGCACTATGCCTGTGGTTCGTAATCATTACCAGTTGTTTCTTTGAATTGTTCTGGCGTAATCCATCTGACTTTAACAAATTTTCTAAACGTTTCATCTGTGTATAAACCCTTTTTATATAAGTTAATTACTACTTTATCCATATTATTTTGCCTCCAATTCAATATTAGCGCGTTGCTCAATGATTTGTGCCATACCAGTTTGTAATAGTTCTACTTGATCAGTTAATTCTGCCACTGTAGCTGATAGTTGTGAGATTGCTAAGTCTTTTTCATCAACGTCTGGTTCTTCTTTAGGTAACGTCTTTTCAAAATCTTCTTTAGACTGTCCAATCCATTTTTGACCGTCATAGTAAAACGGTGCGTAAATACCTTCTGGCGGTGCCTGCTCCGTCCAGTTTTCAGTAGGGTATACATATTCACCCTCATCATTCGGAAATACTAATACTTGTTTTCCATCTTTCCATAAATAAACTATTTTCATTATAGATACCTCCATTTATAACAACATACTTGTGTTTATTGGGTAAAAATCGTCAGGTGACATTTGTGATGTATCCATCGAAGAACCATCTATTTGTATAGCGCCGTTCACCGTCACAGACCATCTAATTAAAGTTGAAATGCCACCTTTATTAGAACCTATTTGTGGAAATGGCATATTGCTAGTCACTAAACTAGTGATATTAGTAGGCAAGTTAGCTATCGCAACGTTTTTAGATGCGATATTTTTAACCGCGCCTTTTAGGTATAGTTTATTCAAACCATTTTCGTTAATTAAGCGATAAACCGGTCTATACATCGAACCGTAAGGAATAACGCCGTTAATCAGAGGTAAATCTAGCCAACCTGTGTCTATAGTGTCATTAGTTAATAATTTCCAACCTAAATCCTGTCCCTTGTGAATAACCTTGATGAATTGCTTGTTTTTATAACTTAATGTAGCGATAATCTGTTTGACGTTGTCAGCACCGGTAGAAATATCAACGTTCCAGTAAGAGTTCATATCACCTTCATTTGCAGGCATACCTACATAATTATATGTTTGGTATTGTCCAGTATTTAATGTTGTAATATCTGCGCCTGCACCATCTAAACGAATACGTGAACCATCTTCTTTTGTCAGTTTGTATTTTTGCCAACTCACAGTCGCTAATTTATTATCTACATCTGACGACGTTGTGAAACCGCCATTAGCTAATGTTTGATTGAACGCGTTCACTTTATCATCTATCGTCTGATTTGCACTAGACACTTTGTTGTTAAATGTTTGTGTTTTGTCATCAGATAACTTATTAAAAGAATCAGCCGCTAAATCGTAATCGATTTTTACTGTATCACGTTTAGCGTCAATTTGTCTTAAAGCTTCATCACGTTCTAAATCAATGCTATTTGTAGATGATAATAAAGCGTCTGTAATCGCACTGATAGCGTCTGCTTGAGCTTTATTAATTTTAGAAAGTGTGTCATTAGCAACTTGTTTAATAGATTCTATTAAGCTTGTCACGTCACCTATATCTTCTTTTAATTGTTGCACTTTTAACTCTAACTCTGTGCGTAGATCATCGAACATGCGAATGTAGGATATTTTGATATCACTACTAATTTGATTTACTAAACTATCACGTACATCAAATGCAAAAGTACCTAAAACGACGGTATCATCATTGCCTTCATTTTTTACATCGTTAAGTGATAAATAAACTTCACCTAACACATTAGAATTAGCTACATTCTTTAAGAACCAAGGCGGTACCGTTACGCCGATGATACCTTTCATTGGGTCGATGAAATCAATATCTAATACTCCAGAAATTGATGGCTTAACCCCTTTTTTAGTCACGTTTTCCTTAAAAAATGCATATCCTTTAATATTTTGATTGCTTAATAATAGTGGAAAATTATCTTTTGTAACTCTAAATTGAAATTGTGCTGTATTCTTATCGAGATTATAAAAACCAATACCCTTACCGGATATTGGTCTTAAATAAGCTGATTCTTCTAATGATAACGTTGCTACTTTTTGTAATTCTTCTACACTCATTATTTAGATACCCCCCATGTGACTAAAGCTATAGCATGACCTCGTTCTTCTGAATATGGTGTAGTAATTTCTTGCACCCAACCACGACCATTTACATTGTCTTTGTATCCAATACCAGCACGACCATTTATAAAATCGTTAGGCGATACATCTTTTTCGACGTTTGTATAAATTTGACCAGTTAATCCTACAACATTCCATTCTGGACGTTCTGAACGTGAGATATAATCAATATTTGGATTGTAATCTGGGTTTTCAACTGGAACATCTCGCCATTCATATTGCATATTACCTTCATCATCTAAATATTCGACTTGTTTGTGTTCAGTGATCGTTACACCATATTCATTCTTAAGATATCTATCTTTATGATGATATGTTTTTTCATTTGCCACTAATGCAGCAGTACCAGAAATAACACCTAAAATTCTTTCGTTTGGTTGTGCTTTTCTGATTTTTCCATGATCCATCGTTACAATAGTACCTAAAGGTATTTCTCTACCACTTTGTGATTCGTATAACTCTGCAATATCGGCATTATCTTGTTTTAACTTACCAGATAATGTTAAATCGCCAGAATAAGAACTGATATCCCATTTGATGTTTGATGTGGACGGGCCACCAGAAGATGCATAACCACCGACCATATGATAATTGCCGGGTGCTTTAACACGGTTACTATTAACTACAATTTGTGTATGACCGCCTTTAGTCGTTTCAGATTGTAACGATGATATGATACCTGAACGTGAACCGTAAGCTTTAGAATTGTTACCGCTACCGATAACATAACTACGTGCGTCATATGCTTTTGAACCACCTGTTGAAGCTAATACTGCGCTTATTGGGGAGACTGCAGCACTACCAGTAGATGCAGCACTAAAACCACCTTTAAACACTGTAGGCACTTCCTTGTATGTTTCTCCTGCTATTTTTGCGGCATTAGTATATCCTGTTGCTGTAACGCCACTAATAACGCTTGTGTTGTTATATAACTCTACGCCTGTACCTGTACCATTACCTTTTAGGTTAGCATTTGTTAGCTTGAAGTCATAAATACCGCCACCGCCGGCAATTGCTATTTTGTTAGATGAATTCATGATATTAACATTACTTAAGATAAATCTTGAACCTCTGTTATCGCCACCGTAAAACTTAATGTCTTGTCCTGCAGTTTTAAAACCACTGATATTAATATTGTTCATCGCCACATTTTCAGACATAAATTGTACTGCTACAACCGGCATATTGTTATCGGTTTTACCACCATCAATTTTATTAAAATCATTATCGCCAATGGCAGTAAAGTTATTAATCAATACATTTTTATACGCACTAATAACCATAGCTCGAGGTGTGGCACCCGGATAAATACCATTATATTTTGGTCGCAGAGCTACGCAATTGTTTAACATGATGTTATAAGCAGTTACACTACGTACATCTGTCTTAGCTCTATGATGACCAATATGACGTATATTGTATGATCGTAAATCTTCAACTGACATGTGATTATTAACGAACACGCCACCTGCAGCACTTGCAGGTGCATGTGCTTTAATTTCTAATCCACCAAAGTTACCTTGCGTGTAGTTATCATTTAAGAAAACAAATTGTGAACCATCGTCAATTTCAATACCGTTGTTATTGCCTCCACCTGTAGGAGAGTGAGCGTAACAATTTGAAATTGTAATATATCTAGAATGGTGCGTAGTAATACCATCATCACCAGTGCCGTAAACTTCACAATTATCAATATAAATATGCTTACTTTCTAAAGTTTCCGGCACACGATTGCCATCACCTTGATAGTAATAATCATCATTAGCATAAGTTACATCAATACAATGTAATAAAGCGTTGAATGATTTTACATTTTGAACAAAACCGTTCGTCACACCTGCAAAACGAATATTAGATGATCTAGAACCACCTGCAGGTTTTAACGATTTACTCTGTCTAAATTTATTGCCATCAAAACTAAATTTTTCAAGTGAAATATTTTCTGCGAATCCACTCATTTTTAAATTTGTGATACCGATATTTTCTGCAGGCGTGCTATCCATAAACTTAATAGTAGTTATATCTTTACCTTGTCCAACTAATCTAGAGTTGTTAGGCATTTTAATACCAGTCGTTAGGTAAGTACCTGCACTCATCGTCACAAGTACATTACCATTACCTAAGGCGTCTTTAAAGGCTTTTGTACTATCTCTTTGACCTGTAGGATCGCCACCAAAATCATCCACATTTACAATACGTTGTATCTTCTTGAGTAATTCTGAACGCATCGATTCTCTTGCGTTTCTTTCTCTTATGAAGTCATGATATAAACGTTGATCTAACACTTCAAAACTTTGTGCATCTATTGAAGTACGACTAGCTCTTAATTCTTGAATACCATCACCATTATGACCTAACACTAAGTGCTTTACTTGTTCTCTTAAGTAATTCAAATGTTCATCCGAATAGACCTTTAATCCATCTGTAAGTGTGTGGACGATTTGAGATGTTGTGTGTGCCGGTCTTTGTTTTGTTTCATGATAATTATTGTAATCATCTAATTCATTAAACTTTGATTCTATTCGTTCAAAATTTTCTTCAGATTCTGAAACGAATAAATTACCGAAAACACGACTTAATTTTTTAATAAGTTCTAGTTTCATTTTTGCCTCCTCTATTACCCATAAAATTGGTAATATTCTTTTATTAACTCATACATAATGACTTCATGAGCTTTTTCGTTCGGATGTAGACCGTCTGGCATATTAGCTTTTCGATAAGCAGGACTATAAGGTTTAAAATATGTTGAACGATACGCGTCAAATATAGGTATATCTAATTCGTTGCAAATATCTATTTGGGCATCAACATAATCTTGTAAAACCAGTCCTACATCGTTTTTATCAGTATCTTTGCGGGCAATCTTTCCATCTTTCATATAGCACTGCCTCATAGCTGTCATAACCAAAATGTGACAACCTGGATTATTGTTTTGAATCTCTTTAATAGCACTATAAAAGGCACCGTAAAACGTTTTTAAGTCCGTTTTATCAGTGCCTATCTTAATGTTATTTGTCCAATCGTCATCAGTACCCTGTATGATGATTAAATCGCCTTTAATTTTTGTAGCTTGTTCATATATACTGTTGTCTTTAACAGTCGACATTGTCGCACCACTTACTGCTATGTTTTTCGAAGGCTTTTTTAATTTTTTAGCTAAGTATTGTGTGAAGTTTGTTTTAGCGCCTGAACCTTTTGCTACTGAATCACCAATAGTACCAATTGATTTCACATCCTTAATCTTTGATTTGCTAGTAAAGTCATGCATGATCGTACCGTTTTTAGTTGTAACAGACTTGCCGTCTACTTCACTTTGTTTTGCTTTTAACTTTTCTGTTTCTGACATTAAACGTACGGCCGTTTTTGCAGCTGCACTAATTTCTGATTTCATGTTTTCTCCCGCTTTGCTCGGACTTGATAAATTGATATCTTTAAGTCCTGCTATATATTTAGTTGCCACATTAACCGACTTCATATATCTACTTTCACGGTCGAAATCTCCTAAAGTTAAGTCTTGCTTTAGTATAACGTTGTCTTTATCTCTAACAGTCTTAGTTTCGACAATACGAACATAATTATTAATACCTAGTTTTTCTGATTTGATTCTTACAATATCTCCAGGTTTTGGCTGTGCTTCTGGATATTCTTCTCTCAAAACTAAAAAATCTAATAGCAAAGATTGTTTTAAAGACTTCTTAAGCCTTGTTTCCAATTCTTTAGCCATTAATTCTCTATCTTTAATTCTGCCATCTTTAAATGGTTCTGCATGTATCTTCCCGTACGTTTCCGCTAAAGGATGTTCATATTCCATAACCAAACCAGCATTTTGATATTTCTGCTCTCCGTCGTAATCGCCAAAACCCATTATAAATGTAGCAAATTCTGATGCATCTTCTTCAATTTTTAATGCGTTAGCGTTTATTTCGTCGGAAATATAATACTTCGCTTTTTGATTTGCGTATGGTGTCAATGTAAAGACGTAACGTTTTAACTTCTTATTGTAATTAACGCGATACTCAAGACCATAATGTTCTAAACCTTGTTTAAACATTTCTAATCTTGTATCGCCATCTCCAGCGTTTTCAAACTTAGATGATTTTAGTTTCTCGTTTAACACATAATTCATACCTGTACCTTTAAATACAAGATCAAAATAATTTTTAGGAGTAAAACTACCCGAAACATTGGAATAAAATCTTTCTTTCATTAGGTTATCAATAGGTTTTTCTCTTGCCGTTATATCAACAACCTGTTTATTACCTCTTGTATGCCTATCTATAATAGTAATGATATATTCGCTATCATCTTCTGGTCCTTCTACATTAGATACGATCCAACGCTTTTGAATAGCGCTCACTACTTCATAACTATACTCATCTTCTAATATTTCGAAGTTTAGAACGCCATCTGCACTAATTCTATGATTAACAGTTGTACCGGTTGAAACTACAGTACCGTTTCCACGTGGCGGTCTTATTTTAATAGTCATTCTAACACCTACTTAAAATAAAATTTCATATCAAATTGAACCATTTGTACAACTTGATTGAATTCAAAATTGTTGTAACCATATCTAAATTTAGGAATAGCAACGTTGGTTTTATCGCTAATTTCATCACCATTTTTGTAAACTCGGATACCATCATAGACAATCTTGTCACCAGGTTTTAGTTTGATATCAGAAATTTTAAGTGTTTCTGCATGAGTTAAATTCCATACAAACTCTTCTGTTTCTTCTCCGATTACAATTGTAATTTTTTTATACATATTAAATTGATCGTTAGGTGCAGTACCATGATAAAAGAAATAATCACCTTTCGTATTTTCGAATGTGTACTTTCTTTTGTGGCTATCTTCATTCCAATCAATATCGAAATCTGTTGACCACAATTCTAGCCTTTTATTTTCTTCTAGTTCTAAACTAGTACCAATACTACGACCAAATGGTAATTGAGTTGTCTCGAATTCTACATCAAAAGATATCTTTTTACCTATTTGTTTAGGTGTTATAACATTACTTATCATTACATCGTATTCTTTACCACTCACAAAGATATCATCATCAAATTTAGTCCTTTTATAATTAGGTTGTCCGTTTTTTAACATTTCTTGATAGTCATCTGAAGTAGGTTGAATGAAGCGATAGTTTAATTCTTCTTTTTTTCTTAGTTCTCTAATTTTAATAGGTTCTGTATCTACAACTAATTTGTATAACAAATCTCTTACATATGGTATATCTGCTAAATTTTCTGTTATATAAAAACAAGGAACACCTATCGTTCTTCTTTGATAGGTACTCCCAGTCGAGATACGACCATTAAAATTTTCTTTCGACTCATAATTACTTTCTATTTCTATTGAACCAACAACGATGTCATTAACATAAAAACCGTAATCAGAAAGTCGATGTTTTGAACCGTCAGATTTTGTAATTTCAATATCCATTTCTAACCCCCTTACATGTAGAATGTTTGACTGCGTTTAGCGTTATTACCATTTACAATAGCAGTTACTGCATCGTTGTCTAAATCTAAATCGATTTTTACCACTCTTTGTGTTGGACTTGTCTCAATTTGGTGTTTATGTGTAATTTGGCTGTTAAGACTAGCGCTCGCATTTTTTAAGTTTGCTTGTATATTTGGTATAGCGAGTTGAGAATCAAACGCTTTAGTAATATCTGTAGCCATAGCACCCATACCACTAATTACATTTTTTCCTTCTCTATTGATACCAATATTCAAACCTTCCATAGTCCATATACCGAATTGTCGGAATAATTTAGATGGGGAGCCAATATGAAGCGCACTTTTAGCAGCACTTACTGCGCCACTTACTACACTTCTAGCAACTGATGCAACATGACTAGCCATTGATTTGATACCATTGATTAAACCTTGTATTAAATCTTTACCGACTGAAACCATATGACTAATAAAGCCACGTGCTGCACTTACCGCATTTGATACACCACTTCGAACATTACTAACCACGCTAGACATACCACTCATCACTGCACTAACAATACCGTGCATTGCACTTGAAACCGCACTGAGCATGTTGTTCCAACCATTACGCACAAAACTTACTACGCGAGAAACCACACTAGAAATAAAGCTAGAAATAGCATTCCAAACACTTGAAATCAAACTTGAAATAGATGACATGATCGAACTTGTTACACTCATTAATGATGACCAACCTGCAGATACAAATGAAACTACGGCAGACACCACAGAACTTACGATACTAACAATCGCATTCCAAATAGATGAAATGATTGATGAGATTGTACTCATAATTGTTGACGTAACTGTACTTAACATTGTCCAACCTGCTGTAACGAATGAAACAATTGTTTGAACTACAGTAGAAATAACAGTGATTAACATTGTCCAAATTGTTTGAGCTATCGTAACAAGCGTAGTCCATATCGTAGATGCAACTGTTACAATGGTCGTCCAAATTGTAGACAATATTGTGCCTAGAGTAGTAACAATAGTCGTTATTGTAGTGACTAACATCGTCCATACGGTCATTGCAATAGTTACCAATGTTGTCCAAATCGTTGAAGCTACCGTAACTATCGTTGTCCAAATCGTTGATAATATTGTGCCTAGCGTCGTAACTACTGTTGTGATCGTTGTAACTAAAGTTGTCCATATTGTCATTGCGATCGTTACTAATGTTGACCATATTGTAGATGCTACAGTTACGATGCCTTGCCATAATGTAGATAAAAAAGAACCTAATGTAGTAACTACTGTCATAACTACATTGACAATACCTTGCCAAATAGTCATAGCAATACCGATTAATGGTCCTAAAACAGTTTGGAATTGAGTTACAATCGTATTCCATAAGTTGGATAACCAGTCTCCTAAAATTTGCCAAATATTTTTAGCCATATCTACGATAGTTTGCCATATTTGAGCACCTGCATTAGAAATCGTTTCCCATGCACCTTGCCAATCACCCGAAAGTAATTGAAGTAATGCAGTTACTGTACTTATGATAACTTCAAGCGCCACTTTTATTACTGCTTTGATGACTTCCCATGCCACTTTAACGATAGTAACAATAGTATTAAATGTTTGTGCTATGATTGGTCCTAAAACTTGTATCGCCGTTTCGACTACTGCAACAATCTGGTTCCATGTATTTTGGAATATTGGAACTAAAGGTCCCATTACCTCTTGTACACGTGCAAGCAATTCACCTAAAAAGCTGATGACCGCTTGAATCGCAGAACCTACCGCACTAGCTATAGCATTCCACGCACTTGAAACCGCGTCTCTAACGACTTCTGATGAATTCCATAAAGCGACGAATATAGCAATCACTGCTGCAACTGCTGCAACTATTAAACCTATAGGGCTTAACAACAATGAAAATGCAGCTCCTAAACCTTCTAAAGCGGTCATTAAAGCACCGCCTATAGCAGAAAATGCTGCGATTGCACTTTCTGCCCCTGTTATAGCCATAGCAAATTTAGAAATAAACCCAATAGCTGATAAGATAGGCGGTCCAATCGTCATGAATATACCTGCTAACGTAGCAAGTACACCTAAAATCGCACCGATTGCCGGGTGCGCCTCAGTTAGCTTAGCAATAAAGTCTGTAATCGCTACTGCAACATTTAATACCGCAGAGGCTAATGGTGCCATTGCAGTACCAACCGCAATTAGTATTCTTATAATATTACCAATTAAAGTGACAAGCTTAGGTCCATTCTCTTGTATGTATTGAATGAACTGTTTAAAACCGTCACTTTCTGCTACCGTCGCACTCCACTCTGCAAACTTAGCAGACATTTGTGCTAGAGATTGTAAGATAATATGCGTGTTAGGTGCGAATGCTTTCATTAAGTTGAATATACCTTTGAATGTGTTACCGAAGATCTGACCGATTAACGGTAAGTTTTGTTTTGTATATTCAATAAAGCCTTTAATTGCATTTTGTCCTTCTACACTTTGCGCCCATTTGTTGAACGCGGCACCCATTTTCACAAAGCCTTGAGATACCCATTCTGCTAATGGCGCTATTTGAGTTAAAACACTAATCAAGCCACTTCCAAATTGTCCGGCTGCATTTAACATATTATTAAAAATGTTAACGCCAGTTGTTCCCATCATTTGAAAGAACTTTTGTGCTACTTGTGAGTTTTTGACCCAATCAAGCATTTTAGCACTAGCTTGTTCCATACCTTTAGCCACACCAGATAGGAATGGTGTTAAACCTTGTAAAGCAGTTTTAGCAATGTTCACGCCGTTCGCTAATGTATTGAATATTTCGGCTTGGTTTTGCTTAATTAAGCTCGTCCACGTTGATTTGAGCCCCTCTAATGCAGATTGATAGTTTTTAACTTCACTGGTAGCTTGCAATGTTCCATCTTCAACCATTTTCAATGCTGATATTGCCATGGCTCCAAAACCAACAGCGCCTGCTGCTGCAACTCCAAATGCGCCTGCCATACCTACTGCACCACCAGCAACAACACCTGCTGCATTAAGTACGGCAAATAATGCGGGTACGATACTTGCTATAGCAGGAACAACTAAAGAAATATTAGACAACATAACACCTTTTATCATGTTGCTAAACACTGTACCGAACGTGCGAATGTCGTTTGCAACTGTATCTAATGTATTACTAGCATTTTCTAAACCTTGGTGTAGTGCTTTCAAACCTCCAACCGCTTGCTTTTCATCAACAACCAATCGAGTACGTACAACGTTAGGTATTGAACGTAACACCGCTTTAAACATTTGTATTTGCGCGATAGCAGCCTTTTGATCTACTTCAAGTTTAGCTTTTGCACGTTGTCGAGCAAAATCGTTCAATAACTTTTTTGCCATCATGATAGTTTCTCTTGCTCTTGTAGCCTCTGCATCTAAATGTGCGCTATAATGATGTCCGCTAATCGCTTTTAAATTTGCTTGCAATAGTTTTATTTGAGAATTTGCTTTTGACACATCCGCTTTGACTTCTATATCTGCACTATCATTGTCCACACGTTCAATATAACGCTCTAACTCCGCTATATTAGTGATGGCTTGTGAAATATCTGCACTTAGTTCTGCATCTGCTTCAATACTATCAAATGATTTCACTATCTCTTTGGCTTGTGCTACATGCGATTTTAATTGTGTTGCATCAACATCTAACTTAGCATCTGCATTTGAACCCTCAAAGCTTTCTACCGCTTTTTTAGCGTTCTCAACACCTGTAGTTACACCTGATGTGTCTGCGTTTAACTTTACATCTTTAATGCTTTTAGCAACTGCTTTAAATTGTTCGGCATCGCCAATAGCTCGTTTGAATGCACGCTTAAACTTGTCGACATCTGCTTTCAAAGTAGTACTAATTTGATAATCTGCCACGTTCACACCTCACTTTCTATTTATTGAATTTAGCTATCATTTCTAACACTTCTTTGCTAGGTTTGTTATCTTCAAACTTAGCTTCACCACCAAATTTAAGTGGTTCACCTCTGTTTAGACGTTTCACATTTTCTTGATAATCTATAATGTCGTCCGCACTACTAAATTTGTACTCTGTATCGCCTTTTTTACCACCCTTTTTCTTTTGCTCTGCTTGCGCGTCGCGAATAGCAAAGGCTAGCTTATACATTTCCATATCTTTATCAAGTTGTTCGTATTCAAGCGCCCACATACGATAGTTGAATTCTGTTAAAGTCATCATTTCAATACGTTCTAAATCGTATATTTTTAGCTTGCTCATACACAGAACTATCAGCCTATCGTATGTTAATGGATCTTCATCTTCATTTACGCTTGTTTCTTGTCTTTCTTCGCTGTTCTGTATTCTTCTGGCACGTATTTTTGGAGCATAGGTCGCTTTCCCATCTCCTTAGCAATTTCTTCGCCAAATTCTTCTAATCCTTGATTTAAAGCAATATCGTCTAAGATTTCATCAATGTCATCAACTTTAGGTGCATTTTTATGATGCGATGTACAAGCTAAAATATATTCACCAATTGTGAAAGGATTTCCTTGTAACAACATAGGTGCAGATACTTGAACACCTAATCCTACTTTCATTTGTTCTACTTCAACACCTAGTTTTCTATCAATTGAATCTAGTGCTTTGAAACCAAAAGATAATTCTAATTCTTGACCTTTGAATTTAATATGCATATTAAATACCTCGCTTTTTTTTTATTTATTAAAAATAGAGGGCTCTACGCCCTCTTAGTTATACTGTTTCTGCTGGTTGTGATTCATTTGGTTGTGGGATACTTTCAGCAAGCCCATCGTTGGCTGGGTCGCTTTCGATAGTGTCGTGGAATCCGTTTTGTGCTTTGTTTTGTTCAATAGCGTCTGGTAATGTAGCGTAGCCACGAACCTTTTTAAGATAAGTGCCGTATTCTACTTCAAACTCTGCAATTCCGTCTGCTTCGTTTGAACGTGTGATAGAGTTAAAGTAACCTTGACGGTATTCAGCCTTATATTTACCTTGTGTGTTTTGCACACGTTTGTTGATGATCCATACTTCGTAAGGTACATCATCTTCTGTAGCATCTTCAATTTCGTCTGCTAACGTGTCGTCATGTGTCATGTAGCAAGTCCATGTGACAGTTCCTTCTAAAGTACCGCCACTGTTTACAGAACCGTCCATTGTTGCCTCTGTATCTCTATCTTTTTCAGTTTCACGTTCCATTTCAGTAACGTACATCACTTTATCGGCTTGTTCGCGTTCGCCTAATTTTCTTACAAGCACTAATTCATCAGTACCTTGTTTAATTCCCATATCGTATACCTCCGTGTTTTAGTAATAAAAAAGCAACCCGATTTAACGAGTTGCTAGTGTGATTCATATTCAATGTTTATAATCGTGTGTTGTAATTCTTGATTAGATGTAGTATCAATGATTTCATTAACACTTATATCTGGACGAACCAACGTATAACCATCTAATTCAATATCATTAAGTAAAATTTCTTGTACTTGCATGTATAACGTATCATTCGCACTTTTATCGTCATTTACGCCCCATAAATGCACTGTAGCGGTAGGATTACCACTATAACTGTCGAAAGTTAAACGTGAAATACGGTCACTTAATGACTGTATAGCAACGAAAGGATAAGGTAATTCTTGATTTAAATCTTTAGTTTCAATAACTGGTACATTTAAATTCAAGAACTTTTCATACAAGTAGTTAAATAGTTGCAGTTTAGCAGATTGCATTTAAACACCTCCTAACCATTTAAGAGACGTTCAAAGTCTGCGTGTACTTTAGATATGAATTCTTCGTAAACAGGGTGCATAAATGGCTCTGCATTCATGTAACGAGTGCCATATTCAACAAAGCCGCTATAGCCTGCTTTAGAAGTAATTTCATATTCTAAATGACCAGTATTGGCATGCTTGAGCATTCTAGCTAAGTTACCCGTAGTATAACCTTTAACAAACACTTGCTTAGTTTTAGCGTCAGTTTCAGCGTGGAATTTTTGAGCGTTAGTACTTAGTATTTCATCTGCATCATCTTCTATTTCATCGTGAGATTCTTGTAAACTCATGATCAATTCATCAAGTTCATCTATCTTCATTAGTTAACCTCCTCAACATAGAACACTGTGTCATATTCATAGTCAATTCGTTTAACTATTCGATGTTTAATGCCTTTGATGAATGCGTGCGTTACATTCTGCTCAAAATGACCATTCAAACGAATTACATTAATCCGTTTCTTAACGTCGCCAAATTCCAAAGTCGTTTTGCTAGGAGACAAAGGACTATAATTGCATGGTATAGGGTTTAGTACACGTTCAGTATTTTCATACTTACTTGTCTTAGGGTTATAAGTGCCTTTCACTTCAACAACAAATCTTACACGATTACTGTATCTCAATAAAAGACACCTCGCCCTTTTTGAGCGCGTGACTTGGGGTATAAAGCGTCTATGACGTCCATATACTCATCAAAGTCATTCGCTTGGAATGTTGATGATCTACCATCTACACTTTCGCTACTCATAGCCTCTGCACCAACACGATTAAAGCGCTTGACTGCTACTTCTTCCACGATGTACTCGAGTCTTTCAGGTACTGCCTCGGTTTCTAATGGTAGTAAGCTAATCAAACGCTTTTCAGTGTTATCTATAATCTTTTTAAGCAAATCATCTTGTAAATCATCATTGATAGAGAGTAATAACTTAACATTTTCCAATGTAGCCATATTATCCCTCCAATGCTTTTAAGATATCTGCTTTTGTGTCCTTTTCAGAAACTTTAATGTTGTGTTTATTTGCAATTTCAATCAAATCTGTTTTGGTATTCTTTTCGTCTACAATTAACTTAATATATTGTTGATTATACTTATTATCCTTGTGCAAGAGTTGACTAATACGCTTATCAGAAACGTCTGTAGGGTACTCACTACCTACTACATACTTTTCGTTTGAGTTAGCGTCTGTAAACTCTCTCACAACTTCATATGAGTAAGTCATGAGATAACCTCCTTATTTATTAAACGGTTTCTGCTGGTTTAGCACCTGTTGCATCTAACTTAGCAAAAGCTTTGTCGTCTGCAATATGGAATGCCACATCCATTGTCACACGTAATGCGATTAATTCTTGTTCAAATAAGTTTACTGGTGAACCATCTTGGTTTTGAACTGTAGATAATTGACCATCTTCAGAAATCTTATAAGACATGTTGTAAGGAATACCGTAGAACATCTTATCGAAGTCCCCTGCATATAATTCACCTTTTTTAAGTTCATCAGATTTTAAATCAACTACTGGTAAACCATCTAACGTGTTAGCAGAACGGTCATAAATACTTTCTTGAGTGATTTCGTTTCTGATTTGACGTAATGCAGTACGGTTTTGACGTTTAGATACAATTGCATTAGCTTCAACGTCATGTTCTAATAACACATCTTCTAATTTAAGTACGTTATCTTCATTAATTGGACCAGTTACTAAATTACCTGAAGATGTAACGGATTGCGCTACAGATTGTGTGAACGGGTTATCGATATTTAATAAACCTGCTTCATCAAATTTCTTGTAAAACTGTTCTGCAATTTGTGGTTTCATCGCATCGAAGAATTGAGCGTATGTGTAATTTAAGAATTCACGTGACGCTACTACAATGACACCTAATTTATGCGAACGCATTTTAGCACTAACTAAGCTAGGTTTAGTAGTTCTGATTTTTTGACCTTCTCCTACCCAGTAAGCGCCTGGTTTATCTGCCCAATATGTGAATTCCTTTTCTGACTTTCCTGCCATATCTTGGAATTTACCTAATTGCATAATTTTTGAGTTTTCTAATACATTTAATAAAATCGGTTGATTAAAATCATTTAATAATTCGCCTTCTTTAACCTCATGCATCATTACGTGATCTGGGTTAAACGTTTGTGGTTTCATGTCTGGCATGTTCATTCCTCCATTTATTTAATAATTCGTTTTTCTCTTGCTAAATCAGCAAGTGATTTGTTTGTTGCTTGTCTACTACCAAAATTAGTAGCTCCAACATTCGGTTCATTTTGTCTTGTTGCTTCTTTAACTTGTTCCTGTACTGCTTCATCAAAATCTTGTTTGATTTGATTAACGATTTCGTTAATTTTTTCGTTGTCGTCTAGGACTACTAATGATTCTGCAAATGAAGTAGGTAGTCCTTTCTCTTTAAGGTCGAATTCTACGTCTGATTTAAGTTGATTAAGTCTTATAGCTCTTTCTCTTTCTTCAAGACGTTGTTCTCGTTCACTTAAAGCTTTTTCTTGTTTTTCTTTTTCAGTAAGTTTTGCGTAGCTTTCTCCTTCAGAACGTGCATTTTCAACAGCCTCATTTAATCGTTGTTCAAATTTTTTCTCTTGATTTGCAAGCGCCTTATTTACAGCTTTGTGTTTTTGACTGTCTAACTCACTTTGAGTTAATTCAAGAATTTTTTTGTCATCATCACCTTGGTCATTTTCACTTTGTTTACCTTTTCCTTCAGGATCATTTGGATTATCTTCAGCGAAATGCTGTAAATTTAGCTTTAATCGTTTAATTTCATTCATTTATATCGTCCTTTCAAACAGTCTTAACACGAATGATTTTACGCATAAAAAAAGCACCCATTATAGTGCGGTTAAGCCCAATAAAGTGTGCTGATGTTTATGTTTATTACATTGTATTAATCCAGTTGATTATGTTATTAGCAGTTTAACGACTTGCTTAGGTCATGTATTAAATAAAATTCTTAGGTTCTATTGGTTTCTTTTCTTTCTTTTTAGGTTTTGTTTCAACTGGTTTATTTCTGTCATTCATTAACCTTAATTCTTCGTAGATACCGTTTAATGAGTTAGCTATATCTAATAGTAATGTTTTCACTCAACAATGCCTCCAAATTTATACTTACCTTTACGTTTAGCAAAGAATTCTTCTCTCCAATCACCTACATGTGGTACAACAGAGCTACGACAAAACGGGTGCATTGGTGGTGCGTTAACACCTGGTGTCATATCTTTTACTTTAAACACTTCTCCATTTAACCCTTTGCACGTTTTAGTCGTCTTACCATCTATCTTAGCCATGTATTTATATTCTGCATCTGGACCACTAGTCTCTAACATATGCTGTTTAGTAGCTAAAGTTTGTACTCTAGCGGTTTCAGTTATAAGTAGTCGACGTATTTCATAGGTACTGTTGCCTGATTCTTTACGTAGTTCTTTAACAAATTCATAAGGATGTCGACCACGTAAGATGACATGACTAACTGCACGTTGCACTTGTCTACGCGTTAACTTCATATCACGCCACAAACGACGGGACCAATTAGAATTTTGAAAAGGAGCTAATACAATTGTTTTAACGTCTGTATGAGCCACTTGTAATGTTTCGCCTAAAATACCAGCTTGTTGTTTCAACGCTCTATAATAAGCGCTTTCCATGTAGTTACGCATCTGACTTTCTAATTTAGCGTAAGTGTAGGTGACTAATAATCCAATTTGTGCTTTTAGCAATTCTTCGCGTGATACATACATCTTAGTATTGTATGCACGTAATTCTTCGTTTGCTCTATCGCTAAAGTCTTGTGTATCTACATACTTTTTAGCTTGATTAGCAAATTTAATGACGTCGACTGCATCCACTTTCTTTTTAGCATCTTCCAAAGATATACTTTCTCGAGTTGCATACCTAGAATAAAAAGCTGATATTTCTTTTTCTATATCTTCTATCATTTCATTTACAATGCGTTCAATTTCTTTCGACATCTCTTGATCACTTAATGTTTCTTCTTTGATGATTTCTTTTGCTCTATCTTCCCAGTAACTCATAGACTATCACTCCTGTTTTTCGTCAGTGTTTTCATCTATGTTATCACTGCTTTGCGATTCATCACCAGTTGCGTTATATTCGCGCTCATCAGCACGTTTTATTTTCTCGTCCATTTCACTTTCGATACGTTCTTTCTCTTGTTGTGGGTCGTCTATGAATGATACAAGTGACATTAACGTTTGTTCGCTAATTTGGCCACCTGCTTGTGTATACATTTGCATTTCTTCAACCAATGATTTAGGTAAGTTTCTAGTAAATGTGAATACTAAGTCTTGTATATTATCTTTATCTAACTCACGGTTTATACTCATGATTTCGCCAATTAATTTATAGCGACGTCTTAATCCTTTTCTAAACAGACCCTCTTTGATAGATGTACGTTGCTCTAATCCAAACAATTTGTATTTCATAGCCTCACCAGATTGGTTACCACTAAAGTTTTCGTCTGTCATGTCTGGTGTGTTAGTGAACATATGAATGTTGCGACTAATTCTATCTTTATATGCTTCAACGCCTGTCACATCATACTGTTTATAAATGTATTCTGCGTCCACACTACCCTCATTAACCTTTTCTTGATCATCAGTGTATTCTGGTGGCACTAGATGAAACACATTGGCTTCTTTTTGCAATTGAACTACATTCTCGTCACCTAAGTCCACATTACCTTTGATTAAAAGCATAGCGTCATTTAAATCACTCATGTAGTTAGATGTGTCTGATTGTGCATTGTCGTATAAGTCAATTAATGGTATTACTTTTTCAAAGTCACCACGTCTTTTTTCGTTATTGCTAAACTCTGTAATAGTAACTTTGCCAAATGAATGTGGTTCAGACGGTTTACGTTCATCTAATTTTAAATTTGTTGTACTAGACGCAATAAAAAAGTACGTTGCTTGATCAGTGATGAAATCAACGTGATATATATCCGTATCTTCTTCTTCATCAACTTTCCAATAACGTACTGCTGCTATGCTATTCAGTTGTACTGTTGTGTCGTATATAACAAATGTATTCTTTGCATCCGATTTGTATATTCTTACTTCATCATCTTGGTTACGTATGATGTATTCGTATGCTCTACCAAAGATAGATAAATCTAATCCAATTGAACGGTTATGACTATCTATGTCGTTTAGATCATGTAACGAATCAATAGTCTTTTGCGTCATGTTCTTATCTGATTGCACTTGTATTGCATGACCGAAACAATAACCATTAATAAAATCTGCTATATAAGAAGCGAAGTCATGCGCTACTCTATTATCTGCTAAATGTTTTTCTCTACGTCTATTATTCACACGCATAACATTAAAGTTAAGCCCTTGATAATAATCATCTAACATTTCTAGTCTAGGTTTTTGAGCTTCTAAATGATGTCCTACAAATTCGCTTATATCATCTGGATTACTTAACAGATCTAAAGCAGTACCGTCATATTTATATGTCTCAACTGCGTCACGTCTGTATATCTTGTCGCGACGTTTTTTAGCTTCTAAATCTGTTTCAAAGTTATTTACATGCGCCATATGTACCTCCTATAAGCCCATAGCTTTAATGTTTTTAATACTCTTTTTAATTGTTGAATTCTTCTTGGTATCCGGTCTGTAGAAACGTTCAACACTATAGCGTAATGAATCGATACAGTGATTGTATGTATCTACTGGTTCGTTCGTATACTCATCTGTGTCTGTATCTTTTTGCCATGTGTAATTATCAAACTCTTCTATAGTCTTGAAACAACGTTCATCAATAGTGATGTCGAATTGCATTAAGAATTGTAATCCTTGTACAACAGAGCCTTTACCTTTCTTAGTTGGTCTAACTCTGTCTATGCCTAACTTTCTTAACTCTGCGATACTCTTTTGTTCTGCACTATCTGCCGTTATTTCTTCTTTACTATAACCAAGTTGTTTAATCACGCTAGCTATCTCGTTATTTAACATACCTTGTTTTACGTATTCTTCAATGATGTATAACTTTTTATTCTTCGTGTCTATCTTGCAATGAATGAATGCACTAGGATCGTTCACGTACCCAAAATCAAGACCGAAGTATGATGGTAAATGCGATAACTCTTGTTTGTTCAATAATTTCTTTTCGTACTTAGGAAACACTAACTTATCTAATGTAGCAAACTCGCCCAGTGCATATATTTTGTAATATGCAGGGTTACGACTTGCTAACAGTTCTAAGTTTTGTCGTGTCATCTCATCAAGAAACTTATTATCTTTGTAGCTTGATTGTCTGATCATGACATCTTTCATTGGTTCGCCATGCTCAAAGAAATACTTATATACCCAATTCAACTTAGAAACTGGGTTAAACATTAAGAATATTTGTTTATTGATATGTTTACGTTCTCTCAAACGCAATGTTAGCTGTGTGTAGTCATTCAAAGTAAACTCTGACGCTTCTTCCATAACGATGTCAGAGATACCTTTGATTGATTTTATTTTCTCTGGATTATCTAATCCCTTAAACAAAAAAACTGCGCCATTTGGTAACTCGACTTTATTATCAGTCTTGTTCCAAAGGCACATATCCCAAATACCAAAGTTAATCAAACATGCTTTTACATCTTCGAATAAACTATCTTTAATTGTTGATTGCACTTTCCTAAGCCACAATATGCGTCTCGGATATTTCCAATCCTTTAACGCTTTGAGCACTACCTTTTGTATTACACCATGCGATTTGCCACTAGAACCACCACCGTAATGTACTTCTGTAAAATTCTCATAATCAAAAAGCACTTCGAATACATTACGATTGAACACTTTGGCAGGTTTGTTAAAGTTTAACGTTAGATCATTCTTCATCATAATCGCCTATCTTAATTTCTATATTACGTTGAGTGATTTCTTGTTCGACTTTATCTCTGTATTTATTAGGTAATCTGTTTTTAAGTGCGAAGATAAGCGATGTAGGATTGGCGTGTTCGTATTTCTTAACTTTAACTACTTTACCTGCATTAGTTACTGTTTCTTCTTCGTAATAATATCCAACCGCTCTCTTGTGCAATGCATTTTCTAACTCATAATCAGATACTTCCTTGCCCTTTTTTATGGCTGTTGAAAATGCCGGGTACTTATCGTTCCATGTTCTCATAGTAGAATAGGCAACACCTAAATTCCTTGCTATTTGTTCATCAGTTAAACCGTCACGTTTCCAACCTTCTACTAACCCTAATTTACTTTCAATATCTAATTTCTCGTATAATCCTTTTCTAGCCATCTCATATACCCCAACTTTCACGCTAATTGCTTTCTATAATAAAAAATGAGGTCTAACCAAATCATTGGCTAGCCTCTAAGTGATTGCTTATATGAATGTGCGCAAGCAATCGAACGCGTCAAGTAATAATTTACTTCACATTAGCATAATAACACCTTAAGTGACGTCATTTTTCCGAATTTTTTCCAAAAGGTCCAGCTGATAATCTGAAAACTGGATAATCATTATTCTGGAATTGGGATAAGTTGTAATTTCCAGCTTCCACTATCTTAAGTTCAACTTTTTCAACGAACGCTTCTAAAATACTTTTAGCTTTCTTTACTTCTTCTAGTGTTTTGTCGTCTTTAATTTGAAATATAACGCTTATGTTGCCTACATAATTTCCATCTTTTATTTTTATAGACAATGCCTCTATAATTTCTACGGCTTTCATATTTAATCCTCCTAGTGAATAATACCTAATTCGTCTGCTAATCTAATGAGTAATTCTTTCCTCATATCATATGCAGTAGATTTACCGACGTTTATTTCTTGGGCCACACCAGTTAGATTTAACGTTCTAGGTTTTTTAAAATAGTATAGTTCCATCAATTTCTGTGTATCTCTGGAGCTGTTTTCATATACCACTTCAATAGCTGATTTCATTCTAGCCAATTGTGATAGCCGTCTATCATTAACTGCTCTTATTGCGCGTATTTCCGTAACACTTGCGTTGTTTTGAACATGTTCCCCACCTATATTAGTATCAGTTGGAGACCAAGGATTCATAACTTCTTCTCTTACGCGTTGAATGTCTTTATCGATGAAATTATAATTATGCAATTCGCTTTCTAAGTATCGTTTAGTTGATTCTCTTAATGCCATGCTTACCCTCCATGTTTCAACTTATCTCTTAACACTTTATTCTCGTACTCTTTCATTTCTAACTTATGCTTTAACTCGTTCTGTTCAAGAATTGAACCAAATAATAAGATGACTAGGAAAATGATTGCTATAACTCCCCAAATCATTCCGACACCTCTCTCATCAATCGATTAAGATGTGCATGGTCTGCATCCGTAAAATCTAACGGCGCATCTAACTCATCGTCACTTTGCCACCAAATAATTAATTGTTCTGTCACATACTTACCTAACTCATACATTGCTAACGTGAATATTAGTTTT